>Ga0207416_1000826_pt1 | contig 47340 bp, 45 predicted proteins | sample PaiPotPPM11metaG_FD_184107 | JGI IMG/M metagenome (GOLD analysis project Ga0207416, IMG submission 184107) | Iron sulfur acid spring bacterial and archeal communities from Banff, Canada, to study Microbial Dark Matter (Phase II) - Paint Pots PPM... ...
AGACCGTTCGCCCCCATTCCGTTGTCGAAGGTGATACCGGCTCGGGAAACCCCGGCCCGTGGTATAATAAGAGTGAGCCGGCCGGGGTTTCCCGAGCCGGTATCACCTTCGACAACGGAATGGGGGCGAACGGTCTCGACTGAGCAGGCAGAAGCAGGGCGGCGCGCCGAGGTGGTCCAGGTCCTCGTTAAACAACTGGACGGCGATTACACGCCGATACACAGCTAGCTTACGCCGCTTAAATAGCGACGTCGCTCACCCCGCAGGGCCGGCGGGCGGGATCTGAGCGTCACGAAGCCGGCTGCTCCGGCCGTTTTCGCTCCGGGACGACCGGCTAAGACCTAGAGAGCTAGCGGGATCGGAATCCGGCCTGCGGGAGTCCGGCCTCGCGAAACCAAACCGCAGGATACGCGCGTAGATGCTCTGCCCTCGCGGCTTCAGGACGCGGGTTCGATTCCCGCCGCCTCCACCATCTCTAGCCCTTATGTGAAGCCGACTGTGCGCTCTGACCTTTCCATGCCGCTTCCGCAACAGCGCAACCTGGCATAGCGTCCCGGCGTGACGCCGAAGGCCGATCTGAACATGCGCGTGAAGTGCGCCTGGTCGACAAAGCCGGCCGCCAAGGCTAACTCAGCCAACGGCATCCCGCTGCCCAGCCGGTTCCGCGCGAAATCGAGCCGTCGCATGAGCGAATACCGGTAGGGACTGGTCCCGTACGAGGTCCGGAACTGGCGGGTGAGCTCGTAGCGGCTCAGTCCGGTGACAGCTTCGAGTTCGACCGACCGCACGATGGCGCGCCGGCTGTCCAGGAATGCGCGGGCCCGCTCGATTGCGGCGTGGTCGAGGCGGCGGGGCGGGCGAGCAGCGTGGCTGTTGGGATCCCCTTCGATCAGGCCTTCCGCCAAGCGCAGAACCAGAGCGTCGAGCGCCAAGGGCTCCGGGGCAGCCTGAAATGCGGCCGTGACCGCCCGCGCCAGCGTGGGGTTGCTGGACACGGGCTCCCGCACAAACGGCAGTGACGCCGGGCGTTCTCTGATCGCGCGAACGGCGGCGGCGATGCGCGCAGGCTCGACATAGACGATTCGATAGCCGAACCCGACCTCGGTTCCGGCGCGGCCGTCGTGCATCTCGTCAGGGTGGAGCACGGTGACCTGGCCCGGCGTGCTGCGCTCGACCCTGCCGCGATAGTCGAACGTCTGCACCCCGGTTTCGGTGACGCCGATGGCGTAGGTGTCGTGGCGATGCTTGGTGAAGGCGCGCCCGCCGAACCAGGCGCGCAGCAGTTCGACGCCCTCCCCCGGCTTGGACGTGCACACCCAGTCTCCCCCGTCGCACGAACATACAAGACCCTCGACGGCCGATCCCGCTAACATGGACGCCATGGGGCTAGTATACCCGAGACGCGGCGGCTGGTTGAAATGACGACCATGGAGGAAAGCATGGATACAAGAAAGATTGTCGAGCTTTTTCAGGGCTTGGCAACCCCGCATGTCGCCGACGCCTGCTTACGCTGTGGAGTTCAAGTCCGCTGTGCCCCCTACGAACTTCAACCTCTGTGCCTTTCCAGTTCTGTTGCCGGCAGGGTTCGGCCTGCTCGGCACTATGGCAGCGTCGATATTTTTCTTGAAGCTTTGGAGATGGCATCACCTGGCGAGGTTCTCGTTGTCGATAACACCGGCCGCCGGGACGAAGCATGCGTCGGAGATCTGATTACCCTGGAAACAAAGATGGCAGGTCTGGCAGGGATCGTGATCTGGGGGCTGCATCGGGACACGCCGGAAATCCTTCAGATAGGGCTTCCGGTGTTTAGCCTTGGCGCCTGTCCAACAGGTCCGCTCCGGCTCGATCCAGGAGACGCTGACGCATTGGTCTCTGCTCGCGTTGGCTCTTGGGCTGTTGGAACGAACGATGTAGTAGTGGGTGACGTGAACGGCGTGCTCTTCCTGCCCTTTGTGCGTGCGGAAGAAATAGCGGCGATCTCTCGGTCTATCCGTGAGACTGAACGTGCCCAGGGAGGGAACATGCGTCACGGTACTTCGCTGCGCACGCAAGTCCAATTCTCCGACTTCGTTTCGCAGCGTTCTTCGAATCCGGCCTTGACCTTTCGCGAGCACTTACGTCGGATTGGTGGGGCTATCGAAGAGTAACCGCATTGGAAGTCACGAATACGGATTGAAATGACGCTGGAACAGGCCATCACCTTTTTCGCGTTCTCGGTCGCCGCCGCCGGCACGCCCGGGCCCAGCAACGTTCTGCTGACCGCCACGGGGGCGAATGTCGGCGTGCTGCGCGGCCTTCCCTCCCTCTTGGGGGTCGCCATCGGCATGGCGTTGATGATGTTCATCGTGACCTTCGGCCTCGGCAGTGTGATCCTCACCAATCCCTTCGTTCTCAAGGGTGTCAAATGGTGCGGCGCCGTGGTGCTGTGCTGGCTCGCGTGGAAAATCGCGACCGCCCGCCGCGCCGGCGCCGCAACGGGTGGCAGGCCGGTCAGCTTGATCGGCGCGGCGGCCTTTCAATGGGTCAACCCGAAGTCGTGGCTCGTGTGTGCCAGCGCCGCCGCCACCTTTCTCCATGAGGGGGCGGGCAGTGCGCTGGGGCAGTCCGCCGCCCTCGGGCTCTTATTCTTCCTTGCGTGCCTGCCCAGCTGTTTGCCCTGGCTCGCCTTCGGCGCGGTCTTGCAGCGCGTCCTGCGATCCGAGCGCGCCTTCCGTCTCTTCAGTGTCGCCATGGGAGCGCTGCTCGCTGCGTCTGTGATCCTGTTCATCTGGTAGCGCCGGCGCACCCCGATACGATACGCCTGCCAGGAGGGCAAAATCATGGCTGCTGCGTAAGTCCTGTCAACTAGATTGTCAGACCGTCGCTAGCCCTTGATAGATGTGGTCGGGCTGGTCGGATTTGCAACCAAGGCCAAGCAGAGAGGCGCGTCCATGCGTTACGGAGTTCTCAAGGTCCTGGAGCGCATAGGGAACTGGCTAGAAGGAGGTTTGAGGTTAGAGACGCTGACCGGACCAATGGGTAACAATATCATCATGGGAGTTCCGGGGGAGAGCGTCACCGTGAGTTCCACGCAGGTTATTACCTCCGTGCAGCGGATTCCCTCCTCGACGTCGCCTGGCGGCTCGGTCTCCACGAACTTCACCACCAGCATCTCCTACAATGGTCAGACGAGGAAGTGGCAACTAAGCATCGACTTCGGCTCCGGAGGCTCCCCCCGAGCGGACGTCCTGACCTATGCGCTGGAGGACGGCACGAAAGGCTTCCTGATCATCGTCCTGAAGAGTCCTACTTTCAAGTCACTGACCTATCAGACAAGCGTCGACAACAACGGCACGCTCCTTATCACTGTCACATACAGCCAAGAGCCCGTCCGTTCCCATACCGACGTGAGCAGCATGCAGATCCCCCATTGGGCTCAGCCAAAGTCGGCTCACTAGCCGACGCCTGAAGTTGGGGGTTGCGGGGATCCCAGCATCAACCTCTTTGGGACGGAGGCAAGCCGGCTTGTGGCGGTTGCCGCTCTCGCACACGCGGCGGGAGCCGACATGAATCACCCGTTCATGACGGGCATGGCCGAGGGGTTGGCTGACGGCGGCGTCTCGGTGCTCCGGTTCAGTTACCCCTTGCGGCGTATCTTGTGATAGGTGCCTAACACCGCGCGTACGTACGATCGGGTTTCAGCATATGGCGGGATCCCGCGGTATCGGCGTACAGCCCCGGGCCCGGCGTTGTACGCCGCAAGGGCACGGGGCCAGTCTCCAAACTCCAGGAAAGACCCCCGCAGCGTCAGTGCGCTCCCCATGAGATTCCCCCAGGGATCTCTGGGATCGACCCCGGCCGCCTGTGCGGTGTGCGGCATGAGCTGCCCCAGGCCCAGCGCGCCGGCGTGGCTTGTGGCTGCTTGATTGAAGCCGCTCTCAATGTACACCACTGCGGCGAGGAGATACGGATCCAGGCCTTCCCGGCCTGCCGCCGTCACGACATGATTTCCGATCCACGCTGCTCGAACCCATGTGAGCGTCGGATCTGACGCGTGGGCCAGCGCGATGATCGCCTCCGACGGCCGCAGGATTGGTTCGTTCGGAAGGGACTTCAGGCGCTGCAGCCAGGCCCAAGTGATTCGATCCTGCAGGGCGGAGTGTGGCCGGTTCAGCCCTTCATGAAAGTAGACGCCGGCCGCCTGGATCTGCCCCGCCGCGGTCGCCGCGATCCCTGCCCAGATGACCGGCAGCGCCGACTGGGGCTTGGCCCGAGCCAGCACGACAAACACGTCCAGAGCGTGCAGCGGCGCTCCGGAGCGGTATGTCTGAACGGCTTCCTCGAGGGACACCCTGCCGGCGGAAGCTTCGGCTGGGTGAGCGGCCGCGCTGACATTGAGGATCGGGAGGATGATCAGGATAGGCGCAAGCCTGTGACAGATCGGGCGGATCTTCGGCCATGGGGGCATGGGTCGTTAACCTCTCCCTCGAGGGCGGGCTGGCCTCGCGCTGGACTGTAAAGCGATGGCACCTGCCTATGTTGTGCACAAAGGGAGGTCAAAAGGGGACCAGTTCTGGGCGGATTTTTGTGAATGTTTTGTGAAGTCCCCGAGGATTGGCCGCAACAAACTGGCAACGGCACCCCGGTCGAGGGTCTGCGCGATGCTGGGGAAAGGAGGAACGGCCAACGGAACGGGAAGATTAGTGCTGCTTCAAGTTGACGGGCGGGACGTCTCACCATGCGGGGTGACCGGGGGCATGGTCCCCGAGGACGCGCCCGTTCGCAACTGTCCCGCGTCCGGAGCGCCCGCAGGGGACCATGGCACCGGGCTGCAACCGTGAGAACGGAGGAGTCCGATAGATGGGATCAGCGAAGAAAGTTGCGATTGTGACCGGCGCCGGAACCGGCGTCGGCCGCGCCGTTGCCCTGGCCCTGCTCCAGGAGGGGTATGCGGTCGTCCTCGCCGGGCGCCGAAAGGAGCTGTTGGACGCCACGGCTCGGACGGCGACGGCATCTGAATCGCGCGCGCTGGTCGTCCCCACCGACGTCACCGATCCGTCGTCCATCAGCAGTCTGTTCGCCAAGACGAAGGAGGTCTTCGGCCGGCTCGACCTGCTGTTCAACAATGCGGGGATCGGGGCGCCTGCCATACCGCTCGAGGACCTGACGCATGATCAATGGAAGGCCGTTGTCGACACCAACCTCTCGGCGGCCTTCCTCTGCACCCAAGAAGCGTTTCGGCTCATGAAGGGCCAGGTGCCTCGCGGCGGCCGGATCATCAACAATGGCTCCATTTCCGCTCACAACCCTCGGCCAAACTCCGCACCGTACACCGCGACGAAGCATGCGATCACCGGCCTGACCAAGTCGACCTCGCTTGACGGCCGAACGTACGACATCGCCTGCGGCCAGATCGACATCGGCAACGCCGCAACCGACATGACGGCACGAATGGAGACCGGCGTTCTGCAGGCCGACGGGTCACTGCGCCCCGAGCCCAGAATGGATCCGATCCACGTGGCGCGCGCCGTGGTCTACATGGCGGGCCTCCCGTTGGACACGAACGTCTTGTTCCTGACCGTGATGGCGACCGGGATGCCGTTTGTCGGCCGAGGGTGAGAGGGGATCCCGCGTCAACAAGGAGGCAAGCGATGGAAGTCTTCGAGGCCGTGCGGACGGTACTGGCGGTGCGCGCGTACCAGGACAAGCCGGTGCCGCCGGACATCGTCCGGCGGATCGTCGAAGCCGGGCGGCTGACCGGGAGCAGCATGAACGGCCAACCCTGGCATTTCATTGTCGTCGAGAACCGTGAGACGCTGCGCCAGCTGGGCGCATTAGTGCGGAGCGGGCCGTATGTCGCGCAGGCGCCCCTGGCGATTGTCGTGGCGATTGAGAAGACAAGATTCGCGGTCTCCGATGCGAGCCGCGCGGTCCAATCGATGATCTTGACGGCCTGGGCGGAAGGAGTTGGCTCCAACTGGGCGGGTTTCCTGGGGATGACCGAGGTCAAGCCTCTCTTGGGCATTCCGGATGCCCTGGACGTGTTGGCGATTATCCCGTTCGGCTATCCGGCGCAGGCCTCCAGTCACGGTAAGAAGCAGCGCAAATTGCTCTCCGAGGTCGCGCACCGCGAGCGGTTCGGCTCCCCCTTTGGGTGAGCAATTTTGGACAGCCCGGCAGGGCCTCACCCTGGTATCCTCCGGCCAGAGAGGTTTCCGGTATGAGGAGGACAGCCATGGCGTTCAACAATGATCGGAACCTGCTGCTGGCCGCATTACGCGATCGGGCGGAAAGTGTTGATCCGTCTGTGTTGGCCGAGGTCCTTGGCCTCACGAGGGAAGCGGTCGAGCCCCACCTGCGCTACGCCGCGGACTACGGCCTGGCCACGTGGAAACGGCATCGAGACGGCTCCGGGCAGGCGGCGATCACCGACCGGGGCCGGGATTACCTGACGCGCCAGGGCCTCTGAGTCACATGGGCCGGGAGTGGTTCCATAACCTCCGTGAGGGAGGCCTGCCTCGTGTGTTGGCCAAGGGTGTCCGAGCCCGCGTCTTCCCAGGCACGCACCTGATGCTGTCGGTGGTCGAGGTGGACCCGTTGTCAGAGTCGCCCGTCCATTCGCACCCAAACGAGCAGTGGGGCGTGTGTCTCGAAGGTGAGTGGATCCGAATTCAGGACGGCCAGGAGTATCCCGTCAAAGCAGGTGACTTCTGGGAGACGCCGCCGAACGTGCCTCACGGCGGACGGACCGGGAGCCACCGCTGCGTGATCCTGGACATCTTCGCTCCGCCCCGCGAGGAGTACCGGCGCCCCGGCTCGGGACTCGGAAACGCGTCCGTCGTCGGCAGTCCGGCCGATCGCGCGTAGAAGTCGCGGTCGCCTACCCGGCCGCGCAGGAGAAGCCTCGGAAGCGGGAGAATCCCTCATGACCGCCGGCGACCCGGCGGACGGGGCCGTGCCCCCCAGGAGGCCGACTATGCAGTCAGACAACCGGGATTCCAAGGCACTGTCGCGTCGCGAGTTTCTTGGCCGGGCGGCCGTGCTCAGCCTCACGGCCACCGGTCTCCTGGAAGCGGTCAGGCTCGGGCCGGCAGCCGCCCAGACCACGCAGAAGCGGGAGCTCATCGTCGCTCAGGGAGGAGACATCTCGAAGTTCGATCCCCACTTCTCCACTTCCTCAAACGACATCCGGGTCTCGTTCAACATTTTCGACAACCTGACGAGCCGCCGCCCCAACGGGAAGCTCTATCCCGCGCTCGCCACCCGGTGGGCGAGGACTGCGCCTACGACCTGGCAGTTTACGCTGCGCCAGGGGGTGAAGTGGCACAACGGCGATCCCTTCACCTCCGCGGACGCGAAGTTCTCGATCGAGCGGACCTACGACCCGGCCGCGAAGACCCTGGTCTCCACTGTGTTCACCACGATCGACCGGATCGAGGCGCCCGACGCATCGACCCTCCGCGTGTACACGAAAAAACCGGATCCGCTTCTGCCGGCCCGTCTCGGCTTCTACGGCGGCCAGATCGTCCCCAAGAAGTACCTGGAGCAGGTGGGTCCCGACCAGTTCAACGCGAAGCCGGTCGGGACGGGCCCGGTCCGGTTCGTCTCGTGGACCAAGGACGACAAGCTCGTGCTGGAGGCGGCCCCTGACTACTGGGCCGGAAAGATCGACGTAGACCGCGTCACCTTCCGTCCGGTTCCCGAGACGGCGCCGCGGGTCGCCGCGCTCCTCAAAGGCGAGGTGGACGCGATCACCCAGCTCGTGCCGGACCAGTGGGACCGCGTGAACCAGAACCCGACAACCCGGGGAGTGGGCGCGCTCTACGCGGGTCTCTACGTGCTCGCCGTGAACTCAAAGGTCAAACCGCTCGACAACCCGCTCGTCAAGCAGGCGATGTCGCTCGCGATCGACCGCACCGCGATCGTCAAGGAGCTCTGGCGGGGGCGGGGGATCGTTCCCAACGGCCCCATCGCCAAGGGCGACAACCACTTCGATCCCTCGCTGCCCCCGCTGCCATTCGATCCGCCGAAGGCCCGGGCGCGTTTGAAGGAGGCCGGCTACAAGAACGAGCCCATTTACATCGAGACGACGGTCGGGTACGTGGCGAATGACAAACCCATGGCCGAGGCGATCGCCGCTATGTGGAAGGATGTCGGGATCAACGCGGTGGTGGAGGTGATCGAGTACTCCGTGCGCGCCCAAAAGAACCGGGAGCGGTCGTTCAAGGGCGTGTTCTGGTCCGATCCAACCTCGACGCTCGGGGACCCCGACGGGATGATGTGGCGGCTCCTCGGCCCGGGCGGGCCCCAGGACTACTGGCGCCATCCCGAGTTCGATGCGCTGGGGAACGCGGCCCGGTTCAGCCTGGACGAGAAGTTCCGCGGCGAGGCGTATCAGAAGATGACCCGGATCTTCCTCGAGCACAATCCGTGGATCGTCGTGATCCAGCCGAACGAGGACTACGGCCTGCAGAGGTACGTCGAGTTCACGCCGAACCCAAACCAGCAGTTCGACATCCGCCGCTTTAATTTCCGCATGCGGCGCGCGTAACACCGCCCGGGCCGGGCCCGAATGCGCGGCTTCGGCGCCTTCCTGGCGTACCGGCTCTTTCGGGCGCTCATCGCCCTCTGGCTGGTCTCGACCGTCGTCTTTGTCGTCATGCGGCTGTCGGGCGACCCGGTGCCCCTGCTGCTCCCGCCCGACGCCCCCATCGCCGAGATGGAGCGCGTCCGCCACGACCTCGGGCTCGACCGCCCGCTCCCGGTCCAGTACGCCGTGTTCCTCGGCAACGTCCTGCGCGGAGACTTCGGACGTTCGATCCACTTCCGCCAGCCGGCGATGGAGGTGGCGCTCTCGTACCTGCCGGCCACCCTCGAGCTGGGCGTGGTCGCGTTCCTGATCGCGGTGCTGATCGCGGTCCCGATCGGCGTCTTCTCCGCGATCCGCCGGAACTCGCCCCTCGATCACGCCGCCATGGGGCTGGCGCTGATCGGCCAGTCGACGCCGACATTTTTCCTTGGGATCCTCTTCATCCTGGTGCTCGCCCTCCGGTTCGACCTCTTCCCGACCTCGGGGCGGGGGGACTGGCGGTATCTGGTCCTGCCGGCGATGACGCTCGGCGCCTTCGCGATGGCCTCGATCGCGCGCATCACCCGCTCGGCGATGCTCGAAGTCCTGCGCGCCGACTTCATTCGCACGGCGCGCGCCAAGGGGTTGGGCGAATTCGTGGTGGTCGCCAAGCACACCCTCAAAAACGCCGCGCTGCCGATCCTCACCATCACGGGCCTGCAGTTCGGGACGCTGCTCGGCGGCGCCGTGGTGACCGAGACGGTCTTCTCGTGGCCGGGAATGGGGCGCCTGGCCATCCAGTCGATCTACAATCGCGATTACCCCGTCGTGCAGTCCACGGTATTCATCGCGGCGGTGCTCTTCATTGTGATCAACCTCACCCTCGACATCCTCTACGGCGTCCTCGATCCCCGGACCCGGGAAACCCGCCCATGAGCCGGCCGGCCGTTGCCGCGGGCCCGCTCGGCACGGAGCGGGGGCTGCCCGCGGGACGCGCGGCCCGCCGCCGGCGGTTCCCCTGGCAAATCACGGCCGCGGCCGGGTTTGTCGGCGCGCTCGTCGTGATCGCGGCCGCGGCGCCGTACCTGGCGCCTCATAACCCCGAGCGCGGGTCGCTGGGGGCCCGGCTTGAGGGGCCCACACTGCGGGGCGCCGACGGCGCGGCGCACCTCCTGGGAACGGACCACCTGGGGCGTGACGTGCTGTCGCGGGTCATCTACGGCACCCGCGTGTCGTTGACCGTGGGCGTCGCGGCGGTCGCCATCGGGGGACTGGTCGGCGGGACGCTCGGGCTTGTGGTGGGCTTCCGCGGCGGCTGGGTCGACGAGGTGGTCATGACGGTGGCCGACGCCCAGCTCGCGTTTCCGTTCATCCTCCTCGCGATCGGGATCATCGCAGTCCTCGGGCCGTCGTTCACGAATCTCGTCATCGTGGTGGGCCTGTCCGGATGGGTCACCTACGCGCGGGTGCTGCGGTCGGACGTGCTCGCACTCCGGCGGCGCGAGTTCGTGGACGCCATCATCGCCTTGGGGGGGTCGGTCCCACGGATCATTGTCCGGCACATCCTGCCCAACGTGGCCTCGACCTTCATGGTGATCGCGACGCTCGAGCTGGCCCGGGCCATCGTGCTTGAGGCCACGCTCTCGTTTCTGGGGCTCGGGATCCAGCCGCCGACCCCGTCCTGGGGCGGTATGATCCAGGAGGGGCGCGAGTATCTCGACAGCGCGTGGTGGATCTCGATCTTCCCCGGGGCGGTGCTGATGCTCACGTCGCTCGTGGTGAGCCGGACGGGGGACTGGCTGCGCGACGTGCTGGACCCGACCCTGCGCGGACAGTAGCCACAGGACTCCGGCAGCGGGCGAGACAGGAGAACGCCCCCTTCATATCGGAAGTTCCTTGAGAAGAGGTGGTGCCGCGGGTGCCGATCCGAACGATCCTGGTCCCGACCGACTTCTCCGAAGGCGCGGCGAGCGCGTTCGGCTGGGCGCGGACGCTCGCCCACGCGTTTCATGCTGAGATTACCCTGCTGCACGTGATTGACCTTGCCTACACGTGGACGTCCATCAGCGGCCCGGCCGCGGTTCCGACGCCGGTTCCTTCGGACGTGGTGGACCGGATCACCGAGGTGGCACGCGAGTCTCTCGCCGCGCTTTCGAAGGACGCCAAGGAGACGACCCACCGGTTGATCCGTAAGGGACACGCGCGCGAGGTTATTCTCGACGTCGCGAAAGAACTGAAGGCGGATCTGATCGTCCTGGGAACGCACGGGCACCGCGGCCTGTCCGAGTTGTTCATGGGGAGCGTCGCCGAGTACGTCGTCCGGCACGCGCCCGTGCCCGTCATGACCACGCGCGCTCCGGAGTAGACCTCCGCCGGTCTTCGGCTTCCCGGCTAGGCACCCCCCGTGACCGCGGCGATGGCGTCATCCACCGCGTCGAACACCGGAAAGGCCTCCGACAGGCCGGTGATTTCGACGATGCGGTGGGCGGGCCGCTCTCTAGAGATGACCAGCAGGAGGCGCTGCCGGTTGGTGGCCAGGCGTTGTCCAAAGCGAAAGAGCGAGTGAATCACCTTGCTATCAAAGAACGAGGTGTTCGCCAGGGACACGACAACGGCACGCTGGTCCAATCGCGCCGCCCGCTCCAGGGTCTCTTCGAACGCTCGCGCATTGCTGATGTCCACCTCGCCGCTCACGTCGACAACGGGGATGCCCGCGACCTGCCGGATCTCGCAGCGGCCTTCTCGAGAGAGCGGACTGGCGTTCATGTGAACCTCCGCGTGGCCGACCTGTCCTGCCTCACGCCCGGCGTCCCGGGTCCGGTTCTGCTCTGGGAGAGGGGAAAAGACCGACATGGGGCCGGCGGGAGCATGCCCAAGGCGGACCGCAAGCCTGACGGTCGTACCCGATGGCTGCCGGTCGACGTCCATGGTATCGGCGAGGTCCTGCATGATCTTGAGCCCGTGGCCCGGATCTTCGGGACGTTCAGGGCGCCAGCGGCCCTGATCCGAGACCTCCATCTTGAGCAGATCCGCCTCCCGCCAGACGCGAAGGTGAAACGTGCCGCTCCCTGCGCCGTAGGCGTGCTCCACCGCGTTGTTCACGGCCTCGCCCAGGACCACCTGCACGACGTAGGCCGTCTCTTCGTTCAAGTGAAGGGCCAGACCCAGCTGCCGGAGGGCCTGCCGGACCTGCCGGAGGCTCGGCGGTTCGGTCGGGAGGGTCAGCGAGAGTTCCTCTATGCGGTCGAGGGCGATGGAGATCGTGAGGACGGCGACATCATCGTGGGCATCCCCCGCACCGACGACATGATCCAGGATCGCTCTCGCCGGGCTGGGTGAACGGGTCTTGAGCTCGGTCCGCACGGCCGCCAGGAGCCGGGCCTCGCCCTCCGCCACTTGCCGGGTTGACTGGATCAACCCATCCGTATATAGGGTCAGCAGCGCTCCCGAAAGCAGGGACACGGTTTGGACGGCAGGGAGCATCGAGTCGCCCAGGCCGAGCGGCAAGCCACCTGCTGTCAGCGCGCGGGCCTCCTGGTCCGGCGTCGCGAGGACCGGCGGTGGGTGCCCGGCGGTCGTGTAGGCAAAGGTCAGTGCCACAGGGTCGAGGATGCCGAACACTGCGGTGGCCATGCCGGGGGATTCGTACGCCAGCGAGAGGACCTTCCCCGCCCGGTCCAGGACGGCCGAGGGGTCGTTGCCCTCCAATGCCGTCGCGCGAATCGACTGGCGTACCTGCCCCATGATCATCGCCGCGTGCAGCCCTGATCCAACCGCATCTCCGACCGAGCAGGCGATGCGGCCATCGGAGAGCCGGAACACATCGTACCAGTCGCCGCCGACTTCGGCCTCGGAGGTGCCGGGGAGATAGGCCGCATCGATCTTCACGCCGGGGACGTCCGGCAGCGCAGCCGGCAAAAACGCCTGCTGCAGCGTCTTGGAGACGTGATGCTCACGTTCGTACAACTGCGCCCGTTCCAACGCCTGCGCGCATTGCCCCGCGAGCGTGAGCATGAAGTTCTGGTCGTGGTGATCGAACTCCCGGGGTTCACCAAAGCCCAGCGCGAGGACGCCGTTGCGAATGCCGGCGGGGGAGAGTGGGATGACCGCCCACGCACCGTCGTGGGAGATCGTCCAGGCGTCGGGATCCCCCGCGGGCGCGGCCGCGTCCGATGCGATGAACAGAGGCGTTCCGGTCTCGAGCACCTCCGTGATGGCTCGTGGGGCGGACAGCGGGACCCGGCGTACTGTGCTCACGACCTCCTCGGAAAAGCCGACGTGTCCCAGAAGATGGAGGGCGTCTCCGTTTTCTGTGAGCACGGAGACGAAGCCCGCGCGAGCGCCGAGGGCCGGAATTCCCTGGTTCACGATCACGTCCACCACTTGGGCCCGGGAAACGGCTTCCGAGAGGGCCGACGTGAGTGCCAGCAGTCGGGCCAGGCGGAGGCCAGCGCCCTCAGCCGCGTCCCGCGCCAGCCGTTCTGAGGCCATCCGGCGGACGTTGTCCGTCGCGACGCGCGTCCGGTCTGCGACCACGCTGGCCAGCGGTAGGGCGACCATCACCATGATGCCCATGAAGGTTTGCAGCAACAGAAGAGACGCATTGGGCGTTGCACCGACAAAGGGGCCGAGGCCCTTGACCGTCCCCCAGATGGCGATCACTGCGAGCACGGCAATGATGGCGGCGGTGTCCCGCTGGCCGAACCGGAATCCCGCCCAGACGAGGAACGGCACGGTCAGGTACGCAAACGCAAACACGCCCCCGAACACGACCCAGCTGACAAAGAGGAGCGCCAGAAGAAACAGGCCGCGCTCGAGCACTTCCCGGCCATTCCAGTGGAGCCGGGGATGCTTGCTCCACAGAATAAGCAGGGGGGCTGCGATCAGCGCTCCGGTGGCGTCCCCTAACCACCACGTGAGCCAGATCGGACGGAAGTCGGCCCACCGGGCGAAGCCGGCGAGGGCCAGGGTGGTCACGCCGATCGTCGGGCTGACCATCGTACTCGCGGTGGCTGCCAGGACCGCAAATTTGAAGATATCCTGCGGCCGGTCGAAGGCGTTACTGCCGCGTGCGTACGTGTTCACCAGGTACGCCCCAACCAGTCCTTCCAGCGTGTTCCCGCTCGCGATCCCCAGCGACGTCCACACGGTTCCGTTGGTGGTCAGATTGGCCAGAAACGCCCCGAGGAAGATGCCGGGCCACACACGGTAGCCGAGGATCAGCAGGGAAGCGAGCGTGATGCCGGTGGGCGGCCATACGGGCGTGGCGCTTGGGTTGACGAAGGCGAGCCGCAGGCCGAGCTTCGCGGCGATGAAGTAGACGGCGGCCAGCAGGGCAACCGTCCCGATCCAGCGGCCGCTTCTCAGGCGAGCAACAAATGGCTGCACGGCGACGAGGCCTGCCCTCCTGTATGCTCAAACGCGCGGCTGAGCGACAGCCTCCCGTGCTTTTCCTGGAAGTTCTGCCTATCTTTCTGCCCAGAAAGGTCACAGAAGGTGACCTCCGGGCACCGTCCCCCCCGGTGCGATCCAGCAGGCATTTCCACACGCGGAGTCCTATAACCCAATCCAGGCATGGCGGACACAGTCGATAACTCCAGGAAGACTCGCTCTGCTCGCTCGTGCTGGTGAGTTCCTGAAGGGGGGGGACGTTCCATGATCTACGAGCTCCGCGTGTACCGGTGCATGCCAGGTCGTAAAGCCGACCTGCTGGCCAGGTTCCGCGATCACACGATGGGGTTGTTCCGCAAGCATGGGATCCACGTCGTCGGGTTCTGGGAGACCCTTGTGGGCGAACAAGAGGACCTCATCTATATCACCCGGTACGCCTCGTGGGAGGACCGGGAGAAGCGGTGGGGGGTGTTTCAGGCGGATCCGGAGTGGCAGCGCGCCCGGAACAAGTCGCACGAGCATGGGTTGTTGGTGGAGCACATCCGGACCTCGCTCCTGGCGGCCGCCGACTTCTCGCCTCAGGTATAGGACCGGGCGTCCTGAGCTCGGCCACGGCCGGCCGCCGCGGGGGGAGACCGGGTGGTACAATGCGAGTACCGACATTTCAGATAGGGGAGACGTATCGTGAGCGCGCGCACGTTGGTCGACAAGATTTGGAACGCCCACGTCGTCCGGCACCAGACGGGGGAACCCGACCTGCTGTACGTGGATCTGCACCTCGTTCACGAGGTGACGACGCCGCAAGCCTTTGAGAGCCTGCGCCTCGCGGGGCGTCGGGTGAGGCGGCCTGACTTGACCTTCGCCACGCTGGACCATAACGTCCCCACGACCCCGCGCACCGAACCGATCGCCGATCCGATCAGCCGGGCGCAGGTCGAGGCGCTCGAGCGGAACTGCCGGGACTTCGGGATCCGCCTCGAGGGCCTCCTGAGCCGGCGCCAGGGGATCGTGCACATTATCGGCCCCGAACTCGGCCTCTCGGTGCCCGGGCTCGTGATCGCGTGTGGCGACAGCCACACGGCGACGCACGGGGCGGTCGGGGCCCTCGCGTTCGGCATCGGGACCACCGAGGTCGAGCACGTCCTGGCGACACAGACACTCCAGCTCCCGCAGCCGAAGACGATGGAGGTGCGGGTCGATGGCGCGCTCCCCCTCGGGACGACGCCGAAGGACGTGATTCTCGGCATCATCCATCACATCGGCGTGGGCGGTGGGAGCGGGTACATCATCGAATACACCGGATCGACGATCCGCGGCCTGTCGATGGAGGGACGGATGACCGTCTGCAACATGACCGTTGAGGGTGGGGGACGAGCCGGAGTGATCGCTCCGGACGAGACGACGTTCGCGTACATCAAGGGACGGCCGTACGCGCCGGCCGGAGAGGCGTGGGAGCAGGCCGTCGCCGCCTGGAAGACGCTGCCCACCGACCCCGGAGCGACCTACGACAAGCGGGTGGAGATCGACGCCGGAACTTTCGCGCCGTTCGTCACGTGGGGCACCAACCCGTCGCAGTCGGAGCCGGTCACGGGGCGGGTTCCCGATCCGAGCGCCCAGTCCGATCCCCAGGTCCGCAGCCAGTGGGAGCGCGCGCTCGCGTACATGGACCTGCGGCCGGGGACACCGATCCGGGAGATCGCGATCGACCGGGTGTTCATCGGGTCGTGCACCAACTCGAGGCTGGAGGACTTGCGCGCGGCCGCCCAAGTCATCGCCGGCCGGAAGGTCAGTCCCACCGTGCGGGCGATGGTCGTCCCCGGATCCCAGGTGGTCAAAGCGGCGGCGGAGCGCGAGGGACTCGATCGCATCTTCACAAGCGCCGGATTCGAGTGGCGCGAGGCCGGCTGCTCGATGTGCCTGGGGATGAACCCGGACATCCTCGGGCCGGGCGAGCGCTGCGCCTCCACCTCCAACCGGAACTTTGAGGGACGCCAGGGTCCCGGCGGCCGGACCCATCTCGTGAGCCCGCCGATGGCCGCTGCGGCGGCGATCGCCGGGCACTTCGTTGACATCCGGGAGTGGAGGGTGTAGCGGATGGAACCGTTCAAGAGGCACACCGGGGTGGCCGTGCCGTTCGATCAGGATGATGTCGATACCGATCTCATCATCCCCGCCCGGTACCTCAAGCGGATCGAGCGGACGGGCTACGGACGGTTTCTTTTCTACAGCAAGCGCTTCCGTCCCGACGGCACGCCCAATCCGGAGTTCGTGCTCAACAAGCCCCAGTACCGTGACGGGACCGTCCTCGTCGCCGGCCGGAACTTCGGCTGCGGCTCCTCCCGGGAGCACGCGCCGTGGGCGCTCCAAGAGTACGGGTTCAAGGCAGTCATCGCCCCATCGTTTGCCGATATCTTTGCCGGCAACGCGGCGCTGAACGGGTTGCTGGCGATTGTGCTTCCAGAAGCGCGGGTCCGGCAGATCATCGAGGCCGCCAGCACGCGAGAGGGGTATCAGCTGACCGTGGACCTCGAGGCGCAGACAGTGGTCGATGGGTTTGGCCACACGGACACGTTTGAGATCGACGCCTTCAAGAAGCACAGCCTGCTGCGCGGGCTCGATGGGATCGGTCTGACTCTGCAACACGAAGCTGACATTACCCGCTTCGAAACGACCCGGCCCGCCTGGCTGCCGCGGGTCCCGGCCTAAGTCAAGCGGTCCGTCGAAGACCGGAGGGAGTCGGTGCGGCTCAAGGAGGGGCGTCGGTGGCGTCGGTGACGGAGACGAAGGGGCGGGGTCCGGTGACGCGCTTAACGGGCGGTCAGGCGCTCGTCCACAGTCTCAAGGCCCAGGGTGTGGACGTCGTGTTTGGGCTGCCCGGGGTGCAGCTTGACTGGGCGTTCGACGCGCTGTACCAGGAGCGCGACGCGATCACCGTGTATCACACGCGGCACGAGCAGGCCGTGTCCTATATGGCGGATGGTTACGCGCGCACGACCGGGCGGGTCGGGACCTGCCTCATGGTTCCAGGGCCTGGCCTGCTGAATGCGATGGCCGGCCTCGCAACTGCCTACGCCTGCTCGTCGGCTGTGCTCTGCGTGACCGGGCAGATCCCGCTCAGGCAGATTGGGGTTGGGCGGGGGCTGCTGCACGAGATTACGGATCAACTGGCGGCTGTGCGGTCGGTCACGAAGTGGGCCGTCCGTGCGGACCGGCCGGAAGATGTTCCCGGCGCCGTGCGTGAAGCGTTCCGGCAGCTTGGGACCGGCCACACGCGCCCTGTCGCGGTGGAGATTCCCCTCGACGTGCTCCGGGAGCCGGCCGAGGTGGGGGTCATCGACCGGGTCGCGGTGGAGCGCCAGGCAGCGGATCCTGACGCGATCGAACGGGCAGCCGTGGCGCTGGGGGCGGCCGAGCGGCCGATGATCTTCGCCGGCGGCGGCGTGCTTCAGTCCGGCGCGTGGGATCCGCTCCGGCACCTCGCCGAGATGCTCGAAGCCCCGGTGGTCCTGTCCGCCAACGGCCGGGGAGCGCTCTCGGACCGGCACCCCCTCATGCAGAACATGCTCGCGGCGCCTGAACTGCTGCCGCACGCCGACGTGGTCTTGATCGTGGGCACGCGGTTCCTCCAGCCGGCAAGCTCGGACTGGAAGCCCCGCGACGGGCAGACGTTGATTCAGCTCGACATCGACCCCGAAGAGATCGGCCGCAATTGCAGCGTCGCCGTCGGGATCGTGGCCGATGCCACGCGGGGGCTCGAGGCCCTGGCGGCCAGCCTGCTGCGGCACAACCGGAAGCGGGACTCGCGCCGGGACGAGCTCGTGGCGCTGAAGGCGCGGATCCGTGAGCGTGTCTTGGCGATCGAGCCGCAGGCGGCATATGCCTCGGCCATCCGCGCCGAACTGCCGGACGACGGGATCGTGGTGAGCGACAGCACCCAGGTCGGCTACTGGGCGCATGCCGCGTTTCCCGTGTATCAGCCGCGGACATACCTGACCTCCGGGTACCAGGGCACCCTGGGATTCGGCTTTGCCACCGCGCTGGGCGCGCAGGTGGGCGCCCCGGGCCGGAAAGTCGTCTCGATCAGCGGGGACGGCGGCTTCATGTTCAACGTGCAGGAGCTGTCGACTATGGCGCGGCACCGCCTTCCCGTGGTGGCCGTCGTGTTCAACGACAACGCGTACGGGAATGTCCGCCGCATTCAACAACGGACCTTCGGGGGCCGGCTGATCGCCTCGGACCTTCTCAATCCTGATTTCGTGAAGCTCGCGGAGGCGTTCGGCATCGACGGTATACGGGCTGACAGTCCCCAGGCCCTGCGGACGGCGCTCCGAACGGCGCTACAGAATGACCGGCCGGTGCTTATCGAAGTGCCGGTCGGGGAGATGGCGGACCCGTGGCCGGTATTGCGGCCGGGCCATCGGGACTAATCGGCCCCCCCTCGAAGTCTGCCTGAGGCAGTCGTTCAGAACGTGTCTACCGTCGCGCCGGTCATCCGGGGGAACTGGCACAGCTCGTTGCTCATTCCCCGAGGACATGCCTCGCGCAAGAGAGAGATGAGCACGGGATGAGCGCGTTCCTTCACGGCTTGCCGAAAGTGGAGCTCCATCTGCACATCGAGGGCACGCTTGAGCCCGATCTGATGTTCGCGCTGGCGCAGCGGAACGGTGTCGCGCTGCCGTTCGCGTCCGTCGACGATGCCCGGCGCGCCTATGTGTTTCAGAACCTGCAGTCGTTCCTCGACATCTACTATGCGGGTTGCCGCGTCCTCGAGCGTGAAGCGGACTTTTACGATCTGACCCACGCCTATCTCGAGCGTATGGCCGCCGAAAACGTCCGCCACGTCGAGGTCTTCTTCGACCCGCAGACGCACACCGACCGAGGCGTGCCGTTCGAGACGGTGATCACAGGGATCCATCGGGCCGTGACCGACGGCCGAGAGCGGTGGGGCATTTCGACCGGGCTGATCCCGTGCTTCCTCAGGCACCTCAGTCCGGAGGCCGCGCTGGAGACCTTCCGTCAGGCGCTCCCGTTCCGCGCATGGATCGCGGCGGTCGGCCTCGACTCCTCAGAGCTCGGGAATCCGCCGGAGAAGTTCCGGGCCGTCTTCGACCGGGCGCGGGCCGAGGGGATCCCGGCGGTGGCCCACGCCGGAGAAGAGGGGCCGCCCGAGTACGTCTGGCAGGCCCTCGACGTGCTCAAGGTCGTGCGGATCGACCACGGCGTGCGGTGCATTGAGGACCCCAGGCTTGTCCGGCGCCTGGTTGACGAACAAATCCCGCTCACCGTCTGCCCGCTCTCGAACGTGAGGCTCCGTGTGTTTCCCACAATGGCTGCGCACGACTTGAAACAGTTGCTCGGCCTGGGGGTGCGCGTCACCGTGAACTCGGACGACCCCGCGTATTTCGGGGGCTACCTCGAGGAGAACTTTTCCGCCGCGCAGGCGGCCCTGGGGCTCAGCCGGGACGACATTCACCGCCTCGCCGGGAATGCGGTGCGGGCCTCGTTTCTGACCGCCGGTGAGAAAGCCCGCCTGGGCGCGGAGGTCGATGCGTACGTGAAGGCCGCGCCGTAGCGATTCCTCTGCGCCGCGCGTACGGGAAGCGTGTCCTTCCTTTACAATCATAGGGTACGCTATCATCGGGTACGCGAGGCAAGAGCTCCGGATGGAGTGTCGTCGACGTCAAGCGGAGGGAAGTCGTGTCGCATCTGAACCTGGCGATTGCGTTCGCGGCGGGGCTGATTGGATTCTTCTCGCCCTGCGTCGTCCCCCTGATCCCGGGGTACCTGTCGTTCGCGTCCGGCCTGTCGCTGGCCGAGATGGACCGCACCGAGCGGCGCCGGCACGCGGGCCGTGTGCTCGCCGCGACGGCCGCGTTCGTCCTGGGATTCGCGGCGGTGTTCACGGCGCTCGGCGCCTCCGCGTCCGTCGTCGGCGGGTTTGTGTTGACGAATCGGGAGTGGCTCAGCCGGATAGGCGGCGTCATCGTCATCCTCCTCGGCCTGTCGATGCTCGGCATCATCAAGATCCCGGGCTTCTACCGGGAGCGGCGCGTGCAGCTGACCCGGCGCCCAACCGGCCTTCCCGGAACGTTCCTGGTCGGGATGGCGTTCGGGTTCGCGTGGACGCCGTGCGTTGGGCCCGTGCTGGGAGCGATCCTGACGCTCGCGGCGACGACGCAGCGCGCAGGCGACGGCGCGCTCCTCCTGTTCGTCTACTCGCTGGGCCTGGGCCTCCCGTTCCTGGCGACCGCGCTCCTCCTCACCACCGCGTTCGGCGCCCTCCGTGCGGTCTCACGCTATACTCACGCGATCGAGCTGGCCAGCGGCGCGTTCCTCGTTGTGATGGGCACGGCGCTCCTGTTCGACTGGGTGTTCCGGTTGAACGCCTGGATCCTGCAGGCGTTTCCCCTCCGGCCCGTGCTCTAACGCGCCGACGCGTCGGCGCGCCGTACGAGGGAATCCCGCGCGAGGCGATGAAGCACGTGTCCATGCCAACGGCCGACGCTGTCATCATCGGTGGAGGGGTCATCGGATGCGCCGCGGCCTACTACCTGTCCACCCACGGCATCCGGCCGCTGGTGCTCGAGCGCGGGGCCCTCGGTGCCGAAGCCTCGGGCGCGAACGCGGGGGTGGTGAGCGGTTCGGCCGGCGTGCCCGGGCTCACGCTCGCGCACACGCGCAAGAGCCTCGCACTGCTGGCGCACGATGCGGAGACCCTCGGGCGGCCCGTCGAGCTCGTCCTCGAGGGCCGGCTGACCCTGGCTCTGACGCGCGAGGACGTGGCCAGTGTCGAGGCGTTCACCGCGACGCGCCGGGCGGAGGGGATGGACGTCCGGCTGCTCTCGGGCGACGACGTGCGTGAGTTCGAGCCCGTGCTCGGGCCGGCGGTTCTCGCGGCCGCCTTTACCCGGGAAGACGGCCATGTCAACCCGTTTCTACTGACCCACGCCTACGCCGCCGCGGCCCGCCGGAACGGCGCCGAGATCCGGGAGGGCGCCGAGGTCAGCCGGCTGGAGATCTCGCGAGACCGTGTCGCCGGCGTCGTGGCGTCCGGCGAATCGATCGCCGCACCCCTCGTGATCGTCGCGGCCGGCGCGTGGTCCGCCGCCCTCCTCGCCCCCATTGGTGTCGCGCTGCCGGTTCGGCCGGGCCGGGGTCAGATGCTGGCGACCGCGGCCCTGCCGCCGTTGACCGCGCGGGCGCTCAGGTCTCCGGTCATTGCAGTGCGGCAGGACGTCCGCGGCCACGTCCTCATCGGGAGCAGCGTGGAATACGTCGGGTTCGACCGCGCCGTGACGCTGGACGTCCTGGCCGACTTCAGCCGGATCGCCACATCGATCGTGCCGGCCCTGGGCGACGCCCTCATCGTCCGCACATGGGCCGGGCTCCGGCCGATGACCCCGGATGGACTCCCGATCATCGATTGGGCGCCCGGCGTGTCTGGCCTTCTTCTCGCCACCGGCCACAGCCAGACCGGGGTGACGTACGCGCCCGTCACGGGGTGGCTGGTCACTCAGCTGGCCGCGCGGGCGACTCCGGAGCTTCCGCTCGACCCGTTCCGCCTCGCGCGGTTCGCGGCTGCGACGCGGGATGTTGCCGTCGGAAGCCCGGCGCGCACCCAGTAACCCTCCACCGGTGACTTCCCATGGCGCATGACTCGCCAGCCGGACCCCCTGACACCGGTCGTCCGTGGGTTGGGCGGCACCTCCGCCGGCGGGAGGATCCGCGTTTGCTGCGCGGCCAGGGGCAGTACGTAGATGACCTCGTCCTGCCGCGGATGGCGTTTCTCGTGGTTGTCCGCAGCGCGTTCGCGCACGCCCGGCTGCGCCGGATCGGCGTGGATGCCGCCCGGGGCGCCCCGGGGGTGCTCTCCGTCTTGACGGGAGCGGATCTGGCGGGCCGGGTCGGAGCGCAGCCGGTCAACGTTTCCGAGGATGCTCAGGTGGCCCGAATTGGCAACCCGGTGCTGGCGTCGGACAAAGTGCGGTACGTCGGGGAACCGATCGCCGCGGTGGTGGCCGAGAGCCGGGATGCCGCCGTCGACGCCGCTGCCCTCGTCGTGGTGGACTACGATCCGCTTGCCGCGGTCGTGGATCCCCATGACGCACTCCGCGGCGGGGTGGCGGTCCACGATGCGGTGGCCGATAACGTCCTGCTCCGGTGGCGCCGGACGGCCGGCGACGTGGAGGGCGCGCTGCGGTCGGCCGGCCGGACCGTCCGCGGACGGTTTCACATCCCGCGCCTCGCGGGTGCGCCGATGGAGCCGCGCGGCGCCATCGCCACCTATGACCCGGGGACGGATCTGCTCACCCTCTGGCTCTCGGCGCAGGACCCCCACCGGCCGCTCGCCCAACTGAGCCGCGTCCTCAACCGCCCCGAAGACCGCATCCGGGTCGTCGTGCCGGACGTCGGCGGCGCGTTCGGCGTCAAAGGCGCCGCCGGCCCGGAGGTCGCGCTCACGGCGCTCGCGGCAATGGACCTCGGCCGGCCGGTCAAATGGATCGAGACCCGCAGCGAGGACTTCCTCAGTACCTACCAGGGACGCGGCATGGACGCCGAGGTCGAAATGGCGGTGACCCGCGACGGCGGCATCGAGGCGCTCCGGGCCCGGATCGTCGCGGATCTCGGCGCGTACCTGTACCCTTCGAGCCCGACCCCTCCGCTGAACGCGGCACTCCTGATCACCGGGGTCTACGCGATTCCCGCGGCCGAGGTCGAACTGCTCGGGGTCGCGACGACCAAGGCGCCCACAGGGCCGTACCGCGGCGCCGGACGGCCGGAAGCGTGCTACTTCGTCGAGCGGATGGTCGATCTCGTCGCGGGCGCGCTCGAGCTGGATCCCGCCGAGGTGCGCCGGCGCAACTTCATCCGGTCCGACCAGTTCCCCTACCGCACGCCGCTCGGGTGGGTCTACGACTCCGGTGACTACCCGCGCGCACTCCGGGATGCCCTCCGGCTCGTCGAGTACGATCGGTGGCGTGACGAGCAGCGGCGAGTCCGCATGGAGGGCCGTTTCCTCGGCGTCGGCCTCGCGATGTACGTCGAACGGGCCGGGACCGGGTTGTGGGAGAGCGCCGCGGTGGCCGTTGAGCCGAGCGGGCGCGTGATCGTCCGCATGGGCTCGACCCCGCAGGGCCAGGGACACGAGACGACGTTCGCCCAGATCGCCGCGGATGCCCTCGGCGTGCCGCCCGATGACATCATCGTCGAGCACGGCGACTCCGCGCTCGTTCCCCGCGGCATGGGCACGTTCGGGAGCCGATCCGCCTCAGTCGGCGGCTCGGCGCTCCTCGCGGCGGCCGGGAAGATCCAGGCGAAGGCCGCCCGGATCGCCGCGCACCTCCTCGAAGCCGCGCCCGAGGACATTCAGCCGGAGGGCGGCCGGTATACCGTGCGGGGGACACCCGGGCGGGCGGTGGCGTTTCGCGATGTCGCCGCCGCCGCCTATCAGCCGGGGCGCCTGCCCCGCGAGATCGAGGTCGGCCTCAATGCCTCGGCGACGTTCACGCTGCCCGCGTTCCTTTTTCCGTCCGGGGCGTACGCCGCGGTCGTCGAAGTGCACCGGGAGAGTGGTGCGGTTGAGGTCCTCCGGCTGGTCGCCGTGGACGATGCGGGCCGCATCATCAACCCGCTGCTCGCGGAAGGCCAGGTCGCCGGTGCCGTCGCCCAGGGACTTGGCGAAGCGCTGGTCGAGGAGGTCGTGTACGACGGTTCGGGGCAGCTCGTCACAGGCACGTTCATGGACTACGGGCTGCTGCGCGCCGCGCATACGCCGCCCCTCATCAGCGCGTTCTTCGAGACGCTGTCGCCCCACAACCCGCTCGGCGCGAAGGGCGTGGGGGAAGCGGGAAGCGTCGCGACACCGGCGGCCGTGGCCAACGCGGTCGCGGACGCCCTGTCACCGCTCGGCATTACGAACGTCGACATGCCCTTCAGCCCGGAGAAGCTCTGGCGCCTGATCTCGGAGAAGAGCTGAGACGGATCCGGTGACGCACGCGCGGGTCCCGCTGGACGACGTCGGGATCGAGGCGCGGCGGCCCGGCGTTCACCGCGTCCTAGTGTCTGCCGTCCAGGATCCGCCGGCAGATCTTCCGGTCGTCACCATAGTCGGTGAGCGCCCCGGTCCCCTCGTGATCGCAGCGGCCGGCGTCCACGGAAATGAGTACGAAGGCCCGCCGGCGCTGTGGCAGGTCGCGCGCGACCTCCGCCCTTCGTCGCTACGCGGCCGCGTGGTCCTGCTGCCGATCTGCAACCCTTGGGCCTTCGCCCGCGGGCGGCGGGAGACGCCGGATGAGATCGACGGTGTCAACCTTGCCCGTGCCTTCCCCGGGGATCCGCACGGCACGCCGACGCAGCGCCTCGCGGCGGCCCTGCTCGCGTTCCTCGAGCGCCTCGGACCCACGCTCTTCCTGGATCTGCACAGCGGCGGGGCGCTCTACCGGTTCCTCCCGATGGTCGGATACCGGGAGGGGCTCGGCGACGTCGCGCGCGCCCGCGAGGCGGCCCGCGCATTCGGCGTCCCGGCGTTGTGGGCCCTCGGGGATCATCCCGGCACGTTCAACGCCGAAACGGCGCGGCGCGGGATCCTGACGGTCGGTGTGGAGATGACCGGGGCCGGGGGATGCCTGGAGGAGGATGTGGCCGCCGACTACGACGGCGTGTTCAACCTGCTGCGCTGGCTCGGGATGCTGGCCGACCGTCCGGCGCCGCGTGTCCGGGGCCCGTTTCACCGGATGACGAATGTGCTGTCGATCGCCGACGGGTACGCCGAGCCGGTTCGGGCGATCGGCGACCCGGTCCGCGCGGGCGAGCCGGTTGCCCGGGTCCGGTCTCCGCTCGGGGAGGCGGTCGCGGAGATTCCAGCGCCCCACGACGGCGCCGTGTGGGTCACGCGGCATCTCCGGACGATCCGGCGCAGGGAAATGATCTGCGCCGTGGCGGCTCCCTTGAAGGGGACGGCGTCCGGGTAGTCAATTACCTATTAAAGAAGGCTCCAGTTAAAGAAGGCTCAGTTAAAGAAGGCTCAGTTAAAGAAGGCTCCAGGCAGATCGGGGGAGGGTGCGGACATGGCCGGAGACAGCGGCAGGCGGACGGATCGAGCGCGGGTGACGCGGCGGCAATTTCTAACGGCGGTCGCCGCGGTGGGTGCGGGCACGGCGGCCGCGCGGTGGCTGCCCGGGCGCGCGGCGGAGGCGGCCGCCCTCGCCGCGTTGCGTCGCGGGGGAACGCTCCGAATCGCTGAGATCGGCGAGCCGCTCACGCTTGATCCGACGGCGACGACGGCCGATCTGACGTCGACGATCACGCTCCCGATCTTCGAGGAGCTGTTTGCGTTTGACGCCAACTGGAACGTCCGCCCGTTCCTCGCGGATGGGTACACGCTGAGTAAGGACGGCCTGCGCTACACCTTCACCCTGCGCAAGGACGTTTCGTTCCACAACGGCAAGAAGCTGACGGCGGACGACGTCGTGGCCTCCCTTAACCGGTGGGGGCGGGTGAGCCCGCGCGGACCGTCCGTCTATGCGAACGTGGATGCGGTGTCGGCCGGCCCCGGGACCGTCGTCATGAAGCTGAAGGCGCCGTTTGCGCCGCTGCTTGCGTTCCTCGCGCTGCCGAACGGCGCGGCCGCGATCATGCCGAAAGAGATCCTCGACGCCGCCGGGACCCAACCGCTCAAGCAGTTCGTGGGCACCGGGCCCTACAAGTTTGTGGAATGGGCCGCCGACCGGCACGTCCACCTCACCCGGTTCGACCAGTACGCGGCCCGCCCGGGAGCGGCGAGCGGCTACGCGGGCCGGAAGGACGCGCTCGCCGACGACATCTTTTACTATCCGGTCTCCCAGGTCGCGACCCGGATCGCCGGCGTGCAGAGCGGCGACTACGACATCGCCGACGGCATCAACCAGGACGCGTACGTCCAGTTGGCGAAGGACCCGCGCCTCGACGTGGGCATCATCCCCGGGTCGTTCCTGACATTCTTCTTTAATAAGCGCCAGGGCATGATGGTCAACGAGAAGCTGCGCCAGGCGGTGGCCACCGCGCTCGCCATGCAGCCCATCATGTCGGCCACCTTTGGCAACCCCAGCCTGTACACGATCGACCCCAGCATCTACCCGAAGGGGACCCCCTGGTACACGACCGCGGGGGCCGCGATGTATGACGTGCACAACGTGGAGCGGGCGAAGCAGCTCGCCAAGGAGGCCGGGTACTCGGGGCAGCCGATTCGGTGGCTGACGACCCAACAGTACGATTACATGTACAAGAGCACGGTCGTCGCGTCATCGCAGCTCCAGGCGGCCGGGTTCAAGGTGGACATGCAGGTGATGGACTGGGCCAGCGTGCTCGACCACCGGAACAAGCCCGCCGACTGGGACATATTCGTGACCTCGCACGGGTTCGTGCCGGATCCGGCGCTGATCACCGTTTTCAACGCCGCGTACCCCGGATGGTGGGAGACGCCGACCAAGAACGAGCTCTTCAAGGAGTTCACGAGCGAGACCAATCAGGGCAAGCGCGTCCAGATCTGGGCCAAGCTGCAGGCGCTGATGTACCAGGAAGCGGCGATCGTCCGGCCGGGCGCGTTCAACCTGCTGGAGGTGAGCCGAAAGGGGCTGCCGGGGTTCCGGGCATCGTACTGGATCGTCCCGTGGAACGTTCAGGCGGTGAAGTAGTCGCGGGGAGCATTCCGGCGGCCGGGTGCTGGCCTACCTGACCGCGCGACTGTTCGCGCTGCTGCCGGTGCTCCTGGTAGTGGCGGTGGTGGTGTTCATGCTCGTTCACGTGACGCCGGGCGATCCGGCGCGCGTGCTGCTGGGGCAGGACGCGACGGACGCGCAGGTCGCGGCACTGCGTCACGCGCTCGGCCTGGACCGGCCGCTGGCCGTCCAGTTCGTGTGGTGGCTCGGCCGCGGGCTGCGCGGGGACCTCGGGACCTCGTTCTTCCTCCATATCCCGGTGACCGCCGACATCCTGCAGCACGTGGGTCCAACGGCGACGCTCTCCGTCCTGGGCCTCGCGGTCGCGCTCCTGATCGGGATCCCCGTCGGCATCGTCTCCGCGGTGCTGCGGAACTCGTGGCTCGACCAGGCGAGCCAGGCGCTCGCGATGCTCGGCGCCGCTGTGCCGAGTTTCTGGCTCGGCCTCTCCCTGATCGTGCTCTTCGCCGTGGACCTCGGCTGGCTCCCGTCCTCGGGGTACCGGTCGCCCGCCGGCGGCATATGGCAGAGTTTGCACTATCTGATCCTGCCGGCACTCGCCCTCGGCCTGCCCAACTCGTCGTTGATCATTCGGTTCACGCGCAGCAGCCTGCTCGACGTGCTGGGGAACGACTACATCCGGACCGCGCATGCGAAAGGGCTGAGCCTTGAGCGCGTCATCGCCCACCATGCGCTCCGGAACGCGCTCGTGCCGATCCTCACCGTCGTTGGGTTGACGTTCGCGGCGCTGATGGGGGGGGCCGTCGTGACGGAGACCGTGTTCAGCCTGCCCGGCATCGGGCAGCTCGTCGTCTCCTCGGTGCTGCGGCGGGACTACCCGGTGATCCAGGGCGTCATCCTGATGGTGGCGACCGTCTACGTGGTCATCAACCTGGCCGTGGACCTCATGTACTTCGTCGTGGATCCGCGGGTGAGGTACTGACCGCGGTGGTCCAGGACGCGGTCCGGCCCCGGCCGGTCGGCGCCCCCGCGCGGGCAGGATCCGGCGCGCTCCTCTGGCGGATGATCCGGCGCCGGCGGATCGTCGGCGTGGGGCTCGGGCTGATCCTGGCGATCCTCGCGGTCGCGGCGGCGGCGCCCGTGCTGGCGCCGCACGATCCGCTTGCGCTCGACGTGCCGGCCCGCCTGCTCCCGCCGGGACCGGGCCATCCGTTCGGCACGGACGAGTTCGGCCGCGACATCCTCAGCCGGACGCTGTACGGCGCCAGGCTCTCGCTCATGGTCGGCGTGATCGTCACGCTCGCCGCCACGAGCGCGGGAATCGTCGTGGGACTGATCGCGGGGACGAGTCCCCGGGCCGACCGGGTGCTGATGCGCGTGATGGATGGGCTCATGGCGTTTCCCGACATCCTCCTGGCGATCGCCTTGATGGCGTCGCTCGGCCCGAGCGCGCGGAACGTCATCCTGTCGCTCGCCTTCGTGTACACGCCCCGGATCGCCCGCGTCGTGCGCGCGTCGGTCCTCGTCATCGCGTCCCAGGAGTATGTGGAGGCGGCGCGCGCCGTTGGGGCGCGCCGGGCGCGGATCCTCGTGCGGCACATCCTGGTCAACAGCGCCTCCCCGGTGATCGTTCAGGCGACGTTCATTACCGCGTACGCGATGCTGGGCGAGGCCGCCCTCAGTTTCCTCGGCGTCGGGGTGCCGCCCCAGATCCCGACGTGGGGCGGCATCATCAGCCAGGGACAGGTGTACCTGCGCCAGGCCCCGTGGATCAGCATCTTTCCGGGCGCGGCCATTATCCTGAGCGTGCTCGGCCTCAACCTGGTGGGGGACGGCCTGCGGGACTTTCTCGATCCTCGGCTCCGCTATTCGTGAGCCGCGGGACAAAGGGGGCAGGGGCATTGGGAAGCGTGCTGCTGCGAGGGGGGAAGGCGTCGCATCTGACCGGCGTCCCGCACGGCGCGCCGGTCGATCTCGGGATCGGCGCGGACGGCCGGGTCACTCTCGCCGGCCGGTGGGACGGGGCGGCGGCGTTCGACCGGGTCGTGGACCTCGGGGGCGCGTGGGTGTCTCCGGCGTGGATCGATCTCCACGTGCACTGCTATTACGGGGGCACGTGGCTTTCGCTTCGGCCGGAGCAGGTGGGCCCGGCGACCGGCGTCGGGCTGGTCGTGGACTGCGGAAGCGCGGGGGAGGCCAACTGGGCCGGTCTGCGAGAGTTCATTATCGCGCCGTCGCCGTTTCCGATTCTCGCGTACCTGAACATCAGCACGATCGGGCTCGTCGCGGCAAACCGCGTGAGCGAGTTTGTGCATCAGGTCGTGCTGGACCCGGTGCGCACGGCCGAGGTCGTCGAGGCCAACCGAGACCTCATCCGCGGGATCAAGATCCGGGCGAGCGACCAGGTCGTCGGGCATCTGGGGACGATCCCGCTCCGGGTCGCGAAGACGCTGGCGCGCGCCGTGGAACTCCCCCTCATCGTGCACATCGGGCAAGCGCCGCCCACCCTCGACGAGATCTTCGACTGCCTCGAGCCCGGGGACATGATCACGCACTGTTTCACCGGGAAGCTCACGAACGCCGTGGACCGCCAGCCGTCCCACTTCCGCCGCATGAGCGCGCTGGTGGACGCGGGGCTGTGGATCGACGTCGGGCACGGGCAGGGGAGCTTCCAGTACCGGACGGCCCGATATGCGATCTCCCACGGCCTGCTGCCCACGACGGTCAGCACGGACCTCCACATCGGCAACATCGCCGGCCCCGTGTGGGATCTCGCGACGACGATGAGCAAGATGCTGTCGGTGGGGATGGACGCGGCCGACGTCGTCGAGCGCGTGACTGTTCGTCCCGCGCAGTTCCTCCACCTCGAGGGCTGGGGGCGCGCCGCGGCCGGGACGCCGGCGCGGTTCACCGTGTTCGAGCTGGTGGACGGGGAAGAGGCGCTCCCGGATTCCTACGGGAACGTCGAACCGATTCGGCGGTTCTTCGAGCCGCGCTACACGGTGCTGGACGCCACCGTCACGCCCGCCGCACGGAACCGCGGCCGCGCCGGGAGCGTATCGATCAATTCGGGAGATCGGGACACGCCCGCCCAACAGGACGTGCCCACGCGGCTGGGCGCCTGACGGACAGGGGTTCTGATCTTCGCATGGAATGGACCTTTGATCCGCCAAGGGGGTGGAACGATGGCACGGTTCGGATCACCGGAACGGTTTGATCGGCGTACCTTCCTCCGGGGCGGGCTCGCGCTCGGCGGGACGCTCGCCGGGCTCGACCTGGCCGATCTCTCCCGCGCCGCGGCGCTGGCCGCGGCCGCCGGGCCGCCGAAGCGCGGCGGGACGCTCGTCGCCGCCCAGGAAGTGGATCCGGTGAGCCTCGATCCGCACACCAACTCCAACTTCTCCGCGCTCCAAGGCTACGAGCATATCTACGAGAGCCTCACCGGCTACGACGAGAAGACGAACGTGGTGCCGGCGCTCGCGGAGAAGTGGGAGATCTCGAACGGCGGGAAGACCTATACCTTCCACCTCCGGCCCAACGTGAAGTTTCACAACGGGCAGACGATGACCGCCGACGACGTGAAGTACAGCGTTGAGCGCGTCCTGGACCCCAAGACCGCATCGCCCTGGCGGGACTGGCTGATCTTGATCAAGGAGATCAAGATCATCGATCCGATGACCGTCCAGATGAACCTCGAGGGGCCCTCGCCGGATCTGCTCGGCGCGTTTGCCGCGCTGCGTGCGTCGGCGATCATCCCCAAGGGACTGGCGGACCGGGAAAACCTGAAAATCAAGGCGGTCGGCACGGGCCCGTTCAAGCTCGCCGAGTATGTGCCGCAAGATCACATCACCTACGCGCGGAACGCCGACTACTGGGACAAATCGCTCCCGTACCTGGATGGGATGACGTTCAAGATCCTGACCGAGGAGAACACGCGGCTCGCCGCGCTGCGGGCCGGGCAGATCCAGTATGCGACCCTCACCGCGCAGGGCGTGGCGCAGCTCGAGAACGCCTCCGGGATCAGCGTTATGAAGGCGCCGAACGCGTGGGTGGCGCTCCACTACATCAACGTCAGCAAGAAGCCGCTTGACGATGCCCGCGTGCGCCGCGCGATGCGTATGGCCGTGGACACGAACGAGGTGATCCAGAAGGCGGTGTACGGCGCGGCCGTCCCGTCCGGTCCGATCCCGACCGGCTATGGGGATTGGTCGCTGGATCCCAAGACCCTGCCGTACGCCAAAGCCGACATCGAGGGCGCGAAGAAGCTGCTCGCCGAGGCCGGCTACCCGAACGGCTTCAGGCTCGAGATCAAGTGCTCGCCCCAGTACCCCGAGTTCGTCGCGAGCACGCTTGTCGTCCAGCAGTCGCTGCGCAGGCTCAACATCGACGCGCAGGTGGTCCAGATGGAATGGGGATCGTTCGTGGCGGCGCACAACCAGGAGATCCGGACCGGCGGCAAAGAGGGCGGGGAAATCTTCGCGTCCGCGAATACGTTCCGTCCGGGGCCGGACGGCTACATCTACCCGTACTTTTTCTCCAAAGGGTCGATCAACGACGGCGGCTACGATAATCCCAGGCTGGACCCGCTGATGGCGCAGGCGCGCTCGATCACCAACCACGACCAGCGGCGGAGCTTGTACGTCGAGATCCAGCGGGCGCTGCTCGCGGAGTCCCCGAACTGGTGGTGGTACGCGAAGTTCAACATCGAGGCGCTGTCGTCGAAGCTCCAAGGCTACAGGCAGTCGTTCACGGGACGCCGGCTCTTCCTCAAGAAGACCTGGATCAACGGCTGAGACCCTCCGCATCCGCCCGGGGGTCCGCGGCAGTCCGCGGATCCCCGGTGCCGCGGGCTGTGTAGGGCATGCGCTATCTCATCCGGCGCGGGCTCTGGACGGTCGCGGTCCTCGTCGGCGTGTCTGTGCTGGTCTTCGTGCTCGTCCGGCTCCTGCCGGGGACGATCGTCGATATCCTCGGCGGCGGGGAGGGCCAGCTCAGCCCCGATCAGCGGGCCGCGGTGATGCAACAGTTCGGGCTCGACCGGCCGCTGCCGGTCCAGTACCTGCGCTGGGTCGGGAGCATGTTGCGTGGCGATTTTGGATGGTCGTTCCGCTCGGGGCAGCCCGTCGGCGGGCTCCTCGTGTCCCGGCTTCCCATCACCCTTGAGCTTGCTGTCCTCTCGGTCGCCGGCGTGTCCCTGGTCGGGATTCCGCTCGGCATTGTGGCGAGTGTCTCCCGGAGCGTCCGCGTCAAGACGCTCGTCCAGGTCGTCGGGTTGTTGGGCCTGTCGGTCCCGAACTTCTGGATCGCTGTGCTCCTCATCATCGCCGCGTCGTACCTGTTCCACTGGCTCCCCGCGTTGATCTATGTGCCGCCGTGGACGCACCCCTGGGTCAATCTCCAGCAGATGTTCCTCCCGGTGTTTTCGCTGGCCCTCGGCCTGGCGGCGGTCGTCGTCCGGATGACGCGATCATCGATGCTGGAGGTGCTCGGGCAAGAGTACGTCAAGGTCGCCCACGCCAAGGGGCTGTCCACCGGCGCCGTTCTGCTCCGCCACGCCCTCCGCAACGCGCTGATCCCGGTCGTCACCGTGCTGGGGCTTCAGATGGGCTACTTGCTGGGCGGCGTGGTCATCACCGAGCAGATCTTCGGCCTGCCGGGGCTTGGCTGGACCCTTCTGAACGGCGTCTACCAGCGCGACTATCCGGTCGTCCAGGGCACGGTGCTGCTGTTCGCCGTGACGTTCGTCGTGACGAACCTCGGCGTGGACCTCCTCTACACATTTCTGGATCCGCGAATCCGTTATGAGTGAGGCCCCCTCCGGGCGCCGGACGCCGCGGTGGCTCCGCGCCCTCCGCCGGAACCCGGCCGCCCTGATCGGCGCGGCGGCGGTGGGCGCGGTGGTGTGCGTCGCGCTCGCGGCGCCCGTGCTGGCTCCCCACGATCCGGTGGCGCAGATCGCGACGCCGCTGCGCCCACCCGGCCACCCGCATCTCGGCGGGACCGACGAGTTGGGGCGTGACGAGCTGAGCCGGCTGATCTTCGGGGCGCGCGTCTCGCTCTACGTCGGCGTGCTCGCCGTCGCGATCGCCCTGGGGGTGGGGGGGACGTCCGGGATCGCCGCCGGCTTCTACGGCGGCTGGGTCGATAATATCGCGATGCGCGTCATGGACGTGCTGTTTTCACTGCCGGCGCTCGTCCTGGCGATCGCGATCACGAGCATCCTGGGACCGAGCCTGACGAACGTCATGATCGCGATCGGCATCGTGTACGCGCCGACGTTTGCGCGCATCGCCCGCGGGCCGACCCTCGCGGTCGTGGGCCTGCCGTACATCGAGGCGGCCCGGGCGCTCGGCGCGTCCAATCGAATCATCGTCCTGCGCCACGTCCTCCCGAACGTGTCCGCCCCCTTGCTCGTGCAGACGACGGTGTCGCTCTCCACCGCGATCCTCACCGAGGCGGCGTTGAGCTTCCTCGGCCTGGGCACGCAGCCGCCGACCGCGTCGTGGGGGCTGATGTTGAGCGCCGCCCGGCAATACATGCTGATCGATCCGTGGATCGCCGTGCTGCCCGGGTGCGCGATCGCTGTCACCGTGCTCGGCTTCAACCTGCTGGGAGATGGGCTGCGCGACCTGCTGGATCCACGCATTCGCACGCTGTGACACGCGCTGACACAGACGGCGCGAGGGACCTGCCGCGGAGGTCCCCGCCGCGTACACCGAGAACGGGGGGGAGCGATCATGCCGAAAGCGCCGTACCGCTTCGAGCACCTGACATGGGAGGAGATCAACGCCGTCGTCAAGGAGGAGCGCTGCGCGCTCATTCCGGCGGCGACTATCGAAGATCACGGCCCGCACCTGCCGGTCGACGCGGACGTCGTGATCGTCTCGGCGATCTGCGAGCGGGCCGCCCAGCTGGCGCCCCAGGAGATCGTGCTGCTGCCGTGCATCCATATCGGCTACAGCCCCCACCATCTCGACTTCCCGGGCACTCTGACGATCCGGTGGTCCACGTTCGTCGAGTACGTGCTCGACGTCACCCGCAGCCTGGCGCATCACGGCTTCCGTAAGATGCTGATCGTCAACGGGCACGGCAGCAACCGGCCGCTGCTCGAGATGGCCGCGCGGCTGACCGTCGTCGAGCGCCCCGATGTCCACTGCGCGTACACATCCTGGTGGGACCTGCAGGACGTCCGGACCGCGTTCAACGCCGTCCGGGAGTCCGACGTGACGTCGCATGCCTGCGAGATCGAGACGTCCGTCTACCTCGCCGTGGACGCCTCGCGCGTCCGGATGGATCGGGCCGCGCGCGATGCAACCTATCAGATGTCTCCCCACTTCTGGGGTGACCTCGTGGGACGCAAGCCAGACCCGTCGTTCAAGAACCCGGTGTGGATGACGGAGTACTGGAGCGTGGACACCGCGAACGGGGTGAAGGGGGATCCGACCAAAGCGACCCGAGAGAAGGGGGAGCGGGTGATCGAGGCCGGCGCGGGCGAGCTGGTCGAGATCGTCCGGGAATTGCGGGCGCGGCCGATCAAGCCGCGCGTGCCGCACCAGGCGCGGCCGGGGCGGCCGCTGGGGATCGCCAGGACATGACGCCCGCCCCCGGTCAAGACCTGTACCCACCGTACGTCGTGACGATCTGACTCAGGGAGGGGGAGGACCGATGATCCGATCTCTGACCGTGATGCTCGCGGCTGTCCTGTCCGTGCTCCTGATCGCGACGGCTGTCCCATGGGCGCAATCGGCGGCCGGACCGCAGTTCCCGCCGCCGGGCCCCAAGACCCACATCGTGTTCGGTCAGCCGACCGCGCCGCCGAACGTGGTCCACTCGCCGATAGAGCTCGCCAAGGCCCTCGGGTACACTGACAAGTTCAACATCGATCTCGATATCAAGGACTTCGAAGCGTCGACGCGGGCCCTGACGGCGGCGATCACGGGGGCGGTGAACGTCGGGACGCTGGACTGTATCAGCGCGTTCGGCAACGGCGTGCCGCTCGTCGGCTTCTACGGCCCGGCGCCCAAACTTCCCGTCGTCCTGGTGGGCCGCGACAGCATCAAGACCCTCAAGGATCTCAAGGGGAAGAAGCTCGGGCTCTCCAGCCCGCCGGGCGGGTTCATCGACCGGATGAACCGCGCGGTGCTGGATGCCGCGGGTCTCAAGCCTGAGGACGTGACCACGGTCCAGACGACCACGGCCGGTCGTGTCCCCTCGCTGCTGACCGGTCAGTCCGACACGGCCGTCTTCCATTACGAGCAGGCGAGCCGGGTCTTGCGCCTGCAGAAGGGCTTCCACGTGATGTACGATCTGCAGAAGGCGCTCCCCGAGTATCAGTACCACGTGTACTGCGCGCCGAGGCAGTGGGTCCAGCAACACCGGGAGGCGGTCGTGAACCTCGTCGCCGCGACGATCCTGGCCGTCCGGTACGCGTACGCCAACCGCGCAGAGACCGTGCGGATCCTGAGCACAGTGACCGGCGCCGCGCCGGAGGACGTGGGATACGCCTACGCGAAGATCGTCACCACCTGTGTCTGGGCGAGGAATCTCGGGCTGAACCCGACGCGTCTGGCCTGGAGTATCAACTACGAGCACCAGGGCGGCAACCTGCGGAACCCGTACGACATCAGCAAACTGCTCGACATGAGCATCGCGAACGAGGCGCTGGCCCGGGCGGGCGGCCCGGTCCCGGTGCCCGCGGGCTGCGAGTAGCCCGAACGGTCCATGGGAGCGCCGCGCGTGCCCGATGATACGCTCGCCTACGTCAGCCGGACCTGGCAGCCGCGCCTCGTCGCGAACGGCGTAGATCCAAATGACTATCAGCGGACCGTCGAGGCGTGCGCGTCGTGGCGTGACTGGTACCGTGCCTGGATGGACCTCGGGCGCCGGCACGAAGCGCTGGCCGGCGAGGGTCAGGAGCGGGGGCAGGGAGTGACCGCCGGCGAAGCCTTCTACCGCGCCGCGATTGCCTACCACTTCGCCGTCTTCTCCTGGGTCGACAACCTCGACGAATATACCGCAGGCCACCGGAAGCGGGTCGAGTGCTACGGCAAGGCACTCGAGGCCCTCGCCCCACCCGGAGAGCGCGTCGAGTTTCCGCTCGAGGGGATCCGGATTCCGGCCTACCTGCGAAAGCCAGGCGACCGGCACGTCCCGCCGGTCGTCCTGTTCTTGTCGGGGCTCGACTCCGCGAAAGAGGAACACGCCACCTTTGAACGGTTCTTCCTGCGCCGCGGGATCGCGACGCTGACCGTGGACGGCCCCGGGCAGGGAGAGACCTGGTATGAGATGAAGATGCGCGTGGACTTCGAGGTCACCGCGACCGCGGCGATCGACTACCTGCTCACCCGGGAAGACCTGGACGGGACGCGGGTCGGGATCTGCGGGGTGAGCCTCGGCGGGTATCTGGCGCCGCGGTGCGCGGCGTTCGAGCCGCGCCTGCGGGCGGTGGCTTCGTGCGGCGGGCTGCACAGCCTCGAGGAGCGCCGTCTGCACCAGGGCCTCCACCTCGCACGCTGGATGCACATCTGGGGCGCTCGGGACGCGGACGATCTGGCGGCCCGCAGCGCGGGTGCGACGCTCGCCGGGCACGCCCGGCGGATCCGGGCGCCGCTGCTCGTGGTGCACGGCGAGCAGGACAACCTGATCCCGCCCGAGGATGCCTACCGGACCTACGAGCAGGCGGCGGGCCCCAAGTGGTGGGTGTGCTATCCGGAGGGGAACCACGTGTGCAACAACATCATCTATAAGTACCGGCCCCTCGTCGCCGATTTTATGGCGGAGCACCTGGAGGCGTTGTGACGGGCGGCGCGGTCAAGATCCGCATCGAGAACGCGACCCGGATGTTCCTTGGGGGCACGGTCAGCGCATTCGAGGGGCTCAGCCTCGACGTCTACGACAACGAGATTGCCTGCGTCGTGGGGCCGAGCGGCTGCGGGAAGACGACCCTCCTGCGGTGCATCGACGGCCTCCTGCCGCTCTCTCAGGGTGCGATCCTCCTCGACGGCCGGCCGGTGACCGAGCCCCCGGCGAGCATGGCGATGGTCTTTCAACACTTCGGCCTCTTCCCGTGGAAGACGGTCCAGGCCAACGTCGCCTACGGGCTCAGGCTCGCCGGCGCGCCAGGCGACCGGATCGCAGCGCAGGTGGCGCGCGCGCTCGCCCTGGTCGGGCTCCAGGCGTTCGCCCAGTACTATCCGTACCAGCTCTCCGGCGGGATGCAGCAGCGGGTGGGCCTCGCGCGCGCGCTCGCGATCGAACCCGACGTGCTCCTGATGGACGAGCCGTTCGCGGCGCTGGACGCGCAGACACGCGAGATCCTCCAGGAGGAGATGCTGCGGATCCTGGAACGGGAGCGGAAGACCATCGTGTTCGTCACGCACAGCATCGACGAGGCGCTCGCCCTCGGTGACCGCGTGATCGTGTTGACCGCTCGGCCCGGAAGAGTGCGGGAGACGATTCACGTGCCGTTCGGCCGCCCGCGGTCGCTCGCCGCGCTCCGGGCCGACCCCGCGTTCGGAGCGCTCAGGGCGCAGGTCTGGGATTTGCTGCGGCAGGAAATTCACTGACCGGAGCGACAGACGGTGGCCGAGGCGTCGCTCGCGCACTCTCGCCGGACGGAGGTTCAGGGGGCCGCCGACCGCCTCCGCCGGCGGCAGCGCCTGCACGATCTCGTGATCCGCGTTGTCGCCGCCTCGGTGATCATCCTGATTTGGGAGGGCGTCGGGCGCGCGATCAGCCCGTTCCTCTTCGCGCCGCCCTCCCGGGTGACCGTCGCGGGCATCGAGATGATCCGCTCGGGCGAGCTCTGGAAGTATCTGAGCGTGAGCCTCCGGGTGTTTGTGATCGGGATGACCCTGGGGACCGCCGTCGGCATCATCGTCGGCGTGGCCACCGCGCGCTTCCGGCTGCTGGATCTCTCGCTCGAGCCGTTCATCATCGCCCTGTACTCGACCCCGATGGTCGCGCTCATCCCGCTCATCGTCATCTGGGCCGGGTTCGGCGATCAGGCGAAGGTGGTCGTCATCTTCCTTTTTGCGGTGTTCCCGATTCTGCTCAACACGTACCAGGGCGTGAAGGGCGTTGAGCCGCGGCTCCTCGAGGTCGCGCGATCGTTCCGCAGCTCCGAGCGCGCCCTCTGGCTGGACGTCATCGTCCCGTCGGCGCTCCCCTTCATCGTCGCAGGCGTCCGGCTGGCCCTGGGGCGAGCGCTCGTGGGCATGGTGATCGCCGACCTCTACACCGCGGTCTCCGGCGTCGGATACCTGATCGTCCGCTACGCGCAGAATCTTCAGATCGACCGGGTGCTCGTGCCCGTCGTGATCCTGTCCATGATGGGGGTCACGCTGGTGCAGGGGCTGCGCTGGCTCGAGGCCAAAGTGGCGCCCTGGCAGCACATCCGCGAGGACTGACGGGCGCGAGGGCCGTGCCGGCGATCCGATCGCGACCGTAGTGCCGGGGAGGGATGGCCGTGCCAGCCTATGATTTTGCCGACGTGCGCGAGACGCTCGATAACGGCGCGCACTTCGGCAACCTTGCGGGAACGCCGTACTACGACGACGCCGTCTACGAGCGGTTCTCCGAGGCCGAGCACCGCCGGCGCCTCGACGGGACGCGAGCGAAGATGGCCCGGCTCGGGCTTGACGGTCTGATCGCCTGCGGCGGGCCCAACCACTGGAGCTATGGAAGCGGCGTGTTCTGGCTGACCAACCATCGGGAGTGGCACGCGCTGTCCGTCTACCTGTTCGTGCCGATGGAGGGGGAGCCCACGCTCGTGTACGGCATGGGCGGGACGCACATCGAGGCGACCCGGCGCGCCGTGGCGGTGCGTGACGTGCGGCCCGCCGGCCACGGCCGGTTCATGGAGGTGCTCGCGGAGGCGGTCCGGGAGCGCGGGCAGAGCGTCGGCCGCATCGGGATCGCGGTCATCGACCCCCGCTACGGCGACTACCTCCCCGAGAACCAGTATCGCGGGCTCGCGGAGCATCTGCCGCGGGCGCGGTTCGAGTGGGCCGGGGATTTCTTCCACGAGTTCCTGGTGATCAAGAGCCCGGAGGAGCAGGCGCGGGTCCGGAAGGCGGGCGCGCTGTGCGTGCGGGCCCTCGAGGCCGTCCGCGACGCGGCGCGTCCCGGGGTGGCCGAATACGAACTCAAGGCGGCGGCGGCCCACGCGATCCTTGCCGGAGGGGGCGAACTGGACTTTCTGATCATCGGCAGCACCCCGATGGCCGAGCCCAAGATGGTGTTCGGCAACCCGAGACCGTCCGCGCGGCGGTTGCGGGCCGGCGACCTGATCCTGAACGAGCTGGCGGCGGGATACGAGGGCTACACGGCGCAGATCGGGATCCCGATCTGCGTGGGCGAGCCCGTCGGCCGCGTCCGCCGGATGTTCGACGAGGTGGTGCGGCCGGGGTTCGACGCGCTCGCGGAGGAACTGCGGCCGGGAAACCCGTTCGAGGCCGTGTGGGCGAAGGCGCGGTTCTTCCGGGAACGCGGGTACCAGTCGCGCCCGATCGTACTCCACGGGATCGACCTGACCAGCCACTCGCCGGACGTGCGGGTGGACGGCGTGCACGCGGAGCCGGAGGACCGGGTCATCAAGTCCGGGATGACGCTGATGCTCGAGCCGAACCCGATCACGCCGGACGGCCTGCTCGGGCTGTTCTACGGCCACACATTTTTGATGACGGAGACCGGGCGTGAGCTGGTGACCGCGGGTCTCCCCCCCGACCTCCTCGTCGCGCGAGGGTAACCAGCCCAACGCTGCCGACGACCGACTAGAGCAGCTGCAGCACGTTCGCGGCCGCGTGTGTGAGCGCTGCGGCGGTCCATCCGCCGCTCGCCCACCGCTGCCAGCCGAACAAGAGGCCCGCGGCGAGATCGAGCGGGAACACCCGGACACCGTAGGCCGGAATGTGGACCGCCGCGAACAACACGGCCGCGCCCACGATCGCCGGCACAACCCTATTAGGTGCGATTCGTGCGCCCCCTCTTATCCAGCGCCGCGAGCGCGCGCCGCCCGCCGCCAGCCACCCATACACGAAGCGTCTGAAGAACAGCTCCTCGGCGACGGCCACCGCCGCCACCACCGCAAGCGCGGCGGCCCCGGAGGCAGGGGTGTGAGGCTTTTCGAGCACGCGGGCGACCACGAAGACGCCGATGCCGAGCGCCGCCACCGCGATCCACCGCCGGCTTCCGGGATGCGCAGCCGGTGCAGTCCGGACCGGGCCGAGCGCGCCGATAACTCCGACCGCGAGCGATACGACGATGCCGCCGGTCGCCGCGGGCGGTCTGAGCGCGAGCGCGGCGCATCCGAGCAGCACGGCCGCCGAGCTGAGCAGGAAGCCCATCACGCAGGATACAATACCACAGCAACGGCCCCACCCATCTTTTCGGCACAACGCACCCGAGCGTCAGGCGCTTGTGGAGGTCCACGAATGGCCGTGGCGTCACCGCCCGTCGATCTCAGCCCGTCCCCGGACGTCCGGACGGGCGTGCTCACGCGCCGGACGCTGCGGACGTTCCATCAACGGCTGGTGCCGGCTGCGGTCCGCACCGGCGTCCTGGACGCGGGCCGGCAGGCGCCGGCGGCCGGGGACGTCCAGGCGGTCCGGTTTATCGTGCTGGACGACCCCGCGCTGATTCGGGACCTGCAGCGGCTGACGCGCGAGTCGAAGGACATCTCCAACCATTGGGAAGGACTGTTCAAGCCGCAGGGCCTCCGCGGATATGTCCAGACGTGGTCGGTCACCCCGTTCTGCGTCGCCGTCTGCGCGGATCCCCGCCTCGGCCCCCGTCACATCCACAACGCCTGGAACCACCAGATCGCGATGGCCACGGCCACGGAGAACCTGGCGCTCGCCGCCCGATACTACGGAATGGCCCTGGTCATGTACACGCACTTCTCCCAGGAGAAGCTCAAGCAGCTGCTCGACATTCCGTTTGACTGGGACGCCATGGGGGTGATGGGCCTCGGCTATCCCGACCTCCGGCGCATCAACCCGCGGGTCCTCGAGATCTCGCTGACGCGCCTTCCGCTCGGCGACCTCGTCTCTTCGGAGCGGTACGGGCAGCCGGCCTCCCGGGAGCTTCTCACGGAGCCCCAGCCGGCCGGGCCGCTGCCCGACCTCGCCGAGACAATGCGTACCCTCGGGCGGGCCACGCGGTTCGCCGACCGGCCCGTCCCGCCGGGATACCTCTTCGAGATCCTCCGAAGCGCGCGGTGGGCGCCGTCGGCCGGCAATTTCCAGCCGGTCCGATACGTCGTGCTGCGCGAGCGCAAGCAGCTGGCCGAGCTCCAGCGCCTTGCCGACGAGTCGGTCCGGATCTCGGCGCACTGGGTGCGCGAGTACCGGCAGGGGAGCGGCGAACACCCCGACTGGGCCCGGGTCCCCGCCGCGGTCGCGATCATCGCGGACCCCACCAAGGGGGGGCCGCACATCCACGGCGAGGCGACCCACATCCTGGCCGGCGCGCTGGCCGTGCAGAACATGTGGCTCGTGGCGCAGGGCCTGGGTCTCGGGACGACCCTCGTCACGCACTGGATCGAGGAGAAGGTGAAGGTCCTGATCGACTGCCCGCGCACGTGGGATCTGGTCGGGGTCATGCCGTTCGGGTTCCCGGCCGGGACCCGGCCATGGATGCGGGAACCGCTGGATGCGCTCGTCTACCAGGACCGATTCGGCCGGGCATGGGACCGGGCGAGAGAGTTTCCGTTTCCCAGGTCTGTGGCGCCCGGATCTGAAGAATAGACCCGGCACACCGCGAGATCGCGTCGGCGGAATCCGGATCCAACGGGAGGGGACACGTGGCCACGCTGGGGTTTGTCGGGCTCGGTGTCATGGGCGGCCGGATCGCGAAGCGGCTGCTCGACGCTGGGCACCAGGTGACCGGGTACAACCGCACAGCGGCCAAGGCCCAGTGGCTGGTCGACGCGGGAATGCGGCCCGCCCGGTCCCCGCGCGCCGCGGCAGACGCCGCGGACGTGGTGTTTTCGATGGTGACGAACACCGACGCCCTGCGCGTGGTCGTCGAGGGTCCCGAGGGGATTCTGGCCGGGCTGGGGCCGGGCAAAGTGTACGTGGACATGAGCACGGTGAGCCCCGCGGTGAGCCGGACGCTGGCGGTCCGGGTGCGGGAGCAGGGGGCCCGGATGCTCGATGCCCCGGTCTCCGGCAGCGTGGCCACGCTCGATGCGGGCCGGCTGTCCATCATGGCCGGCGGTGACCGGGAGACGTTCGACCGGGTCTTGCCGATCCTCCTCGCGATCGGCCCAGTCGCGAACTACGTCGGCGGAAACGGCCAGGCGGTGCTCATGAAAGTGGCGACCAACCTGAGCCTGGCCGTCCAGATGCTGGCGTTCAGCGAGGGGGTCGCCCTGGCGGAGAAGGGGGGCATCCCGCGCGACGTCGCCGTCGAGGTGCTGCTCAACAGCGTCATCGCCTCTCCGATGATCAAGTACCGCGGCCCGTTCGTGCTCTCGATGCCGGAGGACGCCTGGTTCGACGTCAACATGATGCAGAAGGACATGCAGCTCGCGCTCGAGATGAGCCGGGAGCTCGATGTGCCGCTTCCGACGACGGCGGTGACGAACGAGTTTCTCACCGCCGCCCGGGGGATGGGCCTGGCGCACCGGGACTTCGCTGTCGTGTTCGAGGTGCTGGCGCGGCTGTCGGGACTCCGCTCGGCCGCGGTCGGGATCACCGCCCGGCGCTGAGGAGGAGGAGCGATGGGACTCAAGACGTTTGGCCTGCAGACCGTGGACTGGGAGCAGCGCGTGGACTACGAGCGGCTTCGGACGGCGCGGCTCGCGCGCGTCAAGAAGCTGCTCAAGGCGTCCGAGCTGGGCGCGCTGCTCTGCTTCGACATGAACAACATCCGCTACATCACGGCCACCCACATCGGCACCTGGGCGATGGACAAGCTCGTCCGGTTCACCCTCCTGCCCCAGGATGATGAGCCGATTCTCTGGGACTTCGGCTCCGCCGCCCGGCACCATCAGCTGTACTGTCCGTGGCTCGGCGAACGGTCGCGCGCCGGCATCTCGACCCTGCGGGGCGCGTACCCGGAGCGGGCCCAGGACCTGGCCCGGAAGATCCGGCGCGAGCTCGAGGCGCGGAATCTGCACCGGGAGCCGCTCGGGGTCGACGTGGTCGAACCGCTCGTCCTCTTCGCGCTTCAGAAGGAAGGCCTCAATGTCGTGGACGGCCAGCTCCTCATGCAAGAGGTGCGGAAGATCAAGACCCAGGACGAGATCACCCTCACGGCGACCGCCGTGATGATGGTGGACGCCGCCTATGAAGAGCTGTATCGGGCGATCCGGCCGGGGATGCGCGAGAACGAGTGCGTCGGCCTGGTGAGCAAGGTGCTGTACGATCTGGGCTCCGAGCATGTCGAGGGCGTCAACGCGATCTCGGGGGAACGCTGCAACCCCCATCCGCACGTCTATACCGACCGCGTCCTGCGCCCCGGCGATCCCGCGTACTTCGACATCCTGCACAGCTACAACGGATACCGGACCTGCTACTACCGGACGTTCTGCGTCGGCAGTGCGTCGCCCGCCATGGTCGACGCCTATCGGCGGTGCCGGGACTACCTCGACGCCGCCCTGAGCCTGATTCGGCCGGGCGTGACGACCGCCGACGTCGTGAAGGTGTGGCCGAAGGCGGAGGAATTCGGGTTCGCGAACGAGGAGGCGGCGTTCGCCCTCCAGTACGGCCACGGGGTCGGTCTCTCGATTTGGGAAAAACCGATCTTCAGCCGGCTGGTTTCGCTGGAGCATCCCGAGGTGATCGAGGAAGGCATGGTCTTCGCGCTCGAGACGTTCTGGCCGGCCTCCGACGGCTGGTCGGCGGCGCGGATCGAGGAGCAGCTGGTCGTCACGAAGGACGGCTGCGAGGTCATCACCCGATTTCCCGCGGAGACGCTGCTGGTCGCGGGCACGCGGTACTGGACGGTCGACGGGCCGCTCCCCACGACGCGGGAGCCCCAGTCCAACCTGAACCGCCGGGCGCAGCCCACACCCGCGGCGAAGGTCGTGGCGAGCGCCCGCGGCGAGGGCGGCGGGGCCGGCGGGCGCCGGTGATCGTTGACGTTCACGCGCACATCATCGTGCCGGAGATCACCCGCGATGCCGCGCCCGGGGAGGCGTGGCGCCCCCACGTAGTCTGGGACGAGCAGGGGCAGGTGGTCGAGTACGGCGGCGCGCGGAACCGGTCGGCCGTTCGGGAGTTCGTGCGGCCGGACCGCATCCTCGCCGAGACGGCGGCGTCCGGCGTGGACCGGGTCATCCTCTGTCCGTTCGTCCAGCTGCTCCGGTACGACGCCGATCCGATGGACGCCCTCGCGTCGGGGCGCGTGCAGAACGACGCCCTGGCCCGGCTCGCCCGCGCCTCTCCCGACCGGATCCGCGCGTTTGGGACGGTGCCGCTCCAGGACCCCGCGCTCGCCGCCCGCGAGCTCGAGCGGGTGATGCGCGGCGGGCTCTGTGGCGTCGAGGTGTCGGCGAGCGTGCGCGGCGCCTACCTGGGCGAGGACCGGTTTCGGCCGTTCTGGGAAGCCGCCGAAGCGCTCGGGGCCGTCGTGTTCATCCATCCGACCACGAACGGCTTCGAGATCCCGGCGCTCGCCGAGTACCACTTGCGGAATACCGTGGGCAACCCGCTCGAGACGACGATCACGGCCGCGCACCTCATTATGGCGGGGGTCCTGGAGACGCATCCGCGCCTCGTGATCATCCTGGCGCACGGCGGGGGGGCGATCCTGGGACTCCGGGGCAGGCTCCGCCACGCGCATACCTTCCACCCGCGGGCCCGGGTGCGGCTGCGGGAGTCGCCGGAGGCTTCGCTCCGGCGCTTCTACTTCGACACGATCGTGCACGATCCGGGCGCCCTGCGGACGCTCGTCGACTACGCCGGCGCGGATCACGTCCTGCTGGGATCCGACTATCCGTTTGACATGGGCGTCGCGCGGCCCGCGGAGATCGTGCGTGCCCTCGAGCTCCCGGCCGCGGACGAGCGCAGGATCCTGGGGGAGACCGCGGCCCGCCTGTGCGGTATCGAGACGGCGTCGTGATCCCCGAGGGGCCGCCGGCTGTCGAAGCGCTGCCGCCTGCCCGCCCGGGCCGCCGCGGCGCCGCCGCCGCCCCGGCCGGGATCGTCGTGGAGCAGGTGCGCAAGCAGTTCCGGCGTGGCGCGACGGTCGCCCTCAGCGCCTGCAGCCTGGAGATCGCCGAGCGCGAGCTGTTGTGCATCATCGGCCCAAGCGGCTGCGGGAAGACGACGCTGCTTCGGATCGTGGACGGCCTGATCCGCCCCGACGGCGGGCGCGTCACGGTCGGCGGTGAAGAGGTCGCGGGGCCGCGCCGTGACGTCGCGATGGTGTTCCAGCACTTCGGCCTGTTCCCCTGGAAGACGGTGTACGAGAATATCGCGTACGGCCTGCGCGTGCACCGGCGGCCCCCGGCGGAGATCCGCGAGATCGTCCCATACTACGTCGAGCTCACCGGGCTCGCCGGCTTCGAGGGCACGTATCCGTACCAGCTCTCGGGAGGCATGCAGCAGCGCGTCGGGCTCGCGCGGGCCCTGGCGATCGACCCGTCGGTGCTCCTGATGGATGAGCCGTTCGGCGCCCTCGACGCCCAGACGCGCGAACTGATGCAGGAGGACCTGCTCGACCTGTGGCGCCTCCAGCCCAAGACCCTGCTCTTCGTGACGCACAGCATCGATGAGGCGATCCTGCTCGGGTCGCGGATCGCCCTCATGACGAGCCGGCCGGGGGCGATCAAGGAGGTCCTCGACGTGGACATTCCCCGGCCGCGCGATCCGGACGCGGTGCGCCGCTCCCCACGGTACCTCGAGCTGCGCAGCCACGTGTGGGACCAGCTGAAGCGCGAGGTCGGCCGGAGGGTGCAGTGAGGGTCTGGATTCGCGCGGCCTCAGTCGCATCTGGCCTCCTCGCGTGGGAGGTCTACGGCCGGATCCTGCACTCCGCGATCTTCACGTACCCGTCGGCGATCTTCCATGCGTTCGTCGACGTCGTCCGGAACGGCGAGCTCGCCTTCTACCTCTCGAGCAGCCTGATCGTCCTCGCGCTCGGGCTCCTTCTGGCGATCGTCGTCGGAATTCCGGTCGGGATCCTGATGGGCCGGATGGCCATCCTCGAGGACGTCCTGGACCCATACGTCAACGCCCTCTATGCCACCCCACTCGTGGCCGTGATCCCGCTCGTCGTCCTGTGGCTGGGGTTTCAGGTCAAGGCCAAAGTGGCCCTCGTGTTCCTGTTTTGCGTCTTCCCGGTCTTGCTCAACACGTACCAGGGCGTCAAGCACACCGACGGCAAGCTCGTCGAGGTCGGCCGGTCATTCTGCTCCGGGGAGTGGCAGCTCTGGCGTGATCTGATCGTCCCGTCCGCCATCCCGTTCATCATCGCCGGCGTCCGCCTGGCCATCGGGCGCGGCCTGGTGGGCATGGTCGTCGCCGAGTTCTATACCAGCATCAGCGGCTTGGGCTACATGATCGTCCAGTATGCGAACACCTTCCGGATGGACCGCCTGTTCGTCCCGATCGTCGTCCTCATGATCCTCGGCGTCGGGCTGACGGGCTTCCTCCGGGCGCTCGAGCAGCGGATCGCCCCCTGGCTGCACGCGCCGCACGAGGAGTAGGAGCCGGAGGCACGAAAGGAGAGTGGCGATGTGGAGCATCGGCGGAGCACGGAGCACATCACGCGCGATTGTCGGGGCGGTGGTCGCCGCCGTCGTCATGGGGCTGGCGGCGGGCGCGCCGGCGCAGCCGCGCCTCGCGGTGCTGGGGTTCGCAATGCCCACGACCCCGCCGAATCTGGTGCACATCCCGCCGTGGATCGCCCAGGAGACCGGGATCTTCGCCCGCCACGGGATCGAGGCCCACATCCTGACGATGGAGGCGGGCCCGTCGGTCCTGCGCGCGTTGATCGGCGGCGGCGGTGAGGTCCAAATCGGCGCGCCCGGGGTGCCGCCGTTCATCGCGGCCCTCGCCCGCGGCGCCGACCTGCGCGCGATCTACACGTACGCCATGAAGCACCCGGTCTCGATGGTCGTGCAGCCGGACGTGCACCGGTGCGAGGATCTGCGCGGGAAGAAACTCGGCACGCCCGGCGGCGTGGGCGGCTATATCGAGGTCATGACGCGCGCCGTGCTGCAGAGCTGCGGGTTGGGACCCCGCGATGTCCAGTACATCAACATCTCGACCGGCGCCCGCGTCCCCGCACTGCTCAGCGGTCAGCTGGACGGCATGGTCCTTCATGCGGACCAGGTCTACGAGGTGATCAAGCAAAAGCGGTCCCTTCATGTCCTCGCGAGCTTGTCGACGGTCCTCCCCCGGGGCTGGTACGCCGCGTACGTGACGACCGGGAGCTTCATCCGCGCCGAGCCCAAACTGCTCGAGCAGGCGGTCGAAGCGCTCGTCGAGGCCAACCGGTTCATCTACCAAAACCGTGAGCGTACGATCCAGATCGGGGTCAAGTACACGAAATTCGACGCGGACATCGTCACGAAGGCGTACGATGCGCTGACCGCCCAAGGCGTCTGGCCGGTGAACGAAGGCCTCCACCGCAACCTGGTGGAGGCGGGCCTGGACACCGAGATCCGCGTCGGGAACATCACGCCCGACATCAGGCCGACGTACGATCAGGCGGTGCAGTTGGGATTCATCCAGGCGGCGATGACGCATCTGGGGCGGTGGAGCGGCGACCCGCGGTGGTATTGAGCGGGGG
>Ga0207416_1000828_pt1 | contig 47255 bp, 45 predicted proteins | sample PaiPotPPM11metaG_FD_184107 | JGI IMG/M metagenome (GOLD analysis project Ga0207416, IMG submission 184107) | Iron sulfur acid spring bacterial and archeal communities from Banff, Canada, to study Microbial Dark Matter (Phase II) - Paint Pots PPM... ...
GCAAGGTGAGCGACGAAGAGATGAAGAGCGTCAATGTCACCTACGCCAAGTTTCACGGGGACTGGAACTACGTCATCCGACCCGGGACGTCGTCAGCTTGATACCGTTATTTCCTAACGGAGCCTAAGAGGCGCGCCGGCGCCGGGCCCACCGCACCGCGGGCACGTGGAGGGTTCGCCCGCGCGGCGCTGAAGAGGACGCTCCCATGAGCGGCACCGTGCGCGGCCTGCTGACGCTCGACGAGCTTCGATCGCTCGTCGCGTCCGGCGAGATCGACACCGTCATCGCCGCGATGGTCGACATGCAGGGCCGCCTGATGGGCAAGCGCGTCACCGGGCGGTTCTTCCTCGACCAGGTGGCGGAGAGCGGCGCCCACGCCTGCAGTTACCTCCTCGGTGTGGACGTCGAGATGGAGCCCCTGCCCGGGTACCGGCTGACGAGCTGGGACAGCGGCTATCACGACCTCCATATGCGGCCCGACTTCGGCACGCTCAGGCGGATCCCGTGGCTCGAGCGCACGGCGCTCGTCCTGTGCGACCTCGCGCACGACGACGGCGCGCCCATCGAGGAATCGCCGAGGCAGATCCTCCGCCGGCAGGTCGAACGCGCGCGCGCGCGCGGGTATCTCGCGATGGTCGCGTCGGAGCTCGAGTTCTACATCTTCCGAGAGTCCTACGCGAGCGCGCAGCGCAAGCAGTTCGTGAACCTGGAGCCGTACGGCCGGTACATCGAGGACTATCACATCCAGCAGGGCACCAACGAGGAGTGGCTGATCCGCCAGATTCGGAACGGGCTCGACGCCGCCGGCGTGCCGATCGAGTTCAGCAAGGGCGAATGGGGCCCTGGACAGCACGAGCTGAACCTCCGGTACGCCGAGCCGGTGGAGATGGCGGACCGGCACACGGTCTTCAAGCACGGCACGAAGGAGATCGCCGCGCTCAACGACGTGGCGATCACGTTCATGGCCAAGTGGCGGGCCGACCTGGCCGGGTCCTCGTGCCACCTCCACGCCAGCCTGTGGGACCACGGCGGACGCCGCAGCCTCTTCTGGGACGAAGGCGCGCAGCCGCTCGGCATGTCGCCGCTGTTCCGGCACTTCCTGGGCGGGCTCCTCGCCGGGGCGCGCGAGCTGGCGTACTTCTTCGCGCCGTACATCAACTCGTACAAGCGGTACGTGGCCGGGACGTTCGCCCCGGTCGCGGCGGTCTGGAGCCACGACAACCGGACCTGCGGCTTCCGCGTCGTCGGGCACGGCAACAGCCTCCGCGTGGAGAACCGCATCCCCGGTGCCGACGCGAATCCGTACCTGATGTTCGCGGCGACCCTCGCGGCCGGCCTGTGGGGCATCGAGCGGCGCCTCGAGCCGCCCGAGATGTTCGAGGGCGACGCCTACCGCGCGCCCGATCTGCCGCGCATCCCCCGCACCCTCCGCGACGCGACGGCCGCGCTCGAGCGAAGCGAGATCGCGAGGGAGGCGTTCGGCGATCGCGTCGTCGACCACTATCTGCACACGGCGCACCTCGAGCAGGACGCGTACGACCGCGCCGTGACCGGCTGGGAACTCGCCCGCAACTTCGAGCGGACCTGATGCGCCTCGACGGCAAGGTCACCCTGATCACCGGCGGCGGCAGCGGCATGGGCCGGCTCGCGGCGCAGGTCTTCGCGCGCGAGGGCGCCCGGGTCGTCCTCGCCGACGTGTCGCAGGACGCCGGCGAAGCGGCCGCAGCAGAGGTCGCGCGCGCCGGCGGGGAGGCGGTGTTCGTGGCGGCCGACGTCTCGCGCGAGCGGGATGTGCAGACGCTGGTCCGCTGCGGCGTCGAAGCCTTCGGGCGGCTCGACGTCCTCTACAACAACGCCGGCATCTTCCCCGCCGACGACGGCTCCGTGGTCGACGTCGCCGAAGAAGTCTGGGACCGCGTGATGGCGGTCAACCTCAAGGGCATCTACCTCTGCTGCAAGCACGCGATCCCGGAGCTGCTGCGCGCCGGGGGCGGCTCGATCGTGAACGTCGCGTCGTTCGTCGCGCTCGTCGGCTGCACGGTGCCCCAGGACGCGTACACCGCCAGCAAGGGCGGCGTGATCGCCCTCACCAAGTCGCTCGCCGTGCAGTTCGGCCCGAAGCGCATTCGAACGAACGCGATTGCCCCGGGGCCCATCGAGACGCCGCTGCTCATGTCGTGGCTGCTCACCAACCCCGCCGAAAAGAAGAAGCGCCTCGACCGGATTCCCGCGGGCCGGTTCGGCCGGCCCGAGGACATCGTCAACATGGCGCTCTACCTGGCGTCGGACGAGGCGGCCTGGGTGAACGGCGCCGTCATGGTGGTCGACGGCGGCATCACCTCGAACTACTTCTAACCATGTTGCGGACACGCGCCGCCGTCCCGGACGACGCCCCGGCGATCGCGCGCATTTATAATGAAGGCATCGAAGACCGCGTCGCCACCTTCGAGACGCGGCCGCGGAGCGCCGAGGACGTGCGGGGCTGGTTCGACGGCGTGCATCCCATCGTCGTCGCGGAAGACGGCGGCCTGGTGCTGGCGTTCGCGTCCACATCGACCTACCGGCCGCGGGAGTGCTACGCCGGGATCGCGGAGTTCTCGGTGTACGTCGCGCGGGAGGCCCGGGGCCGCGGCGCCGGGCGGGCCGCGATGGAGGCGCTGATCGCCGCGTCCGAACGGGCGGGGTTCTGGAAGCTTGTCTCCCGGGTGTTTCCGCAGAACACGGCCAGCCTGCGGCTGCTCAAGTCGGTGGGCTTTCGGGAGGTCGGGTATTACGAGAAACACGCCAAGCTCGACGGCGCCTGGCTCGACGTGGTGATCGTGGAACGGCTGCTGACGGCCAACGCCCGCTGAAGGCGCGGCGCGGCCGAAGGGGGACCCAATGCCCGGTTGGACCACCTATCCCGAAGAATCACCGCCCGCAAAGGTCGCCGCGCTCGCCGAGCAGATCGAGCGCGACGGCGGCCACGTGCTGGCCGCGTATCGCGAACCGGTCGGGGACCACTGGCAGATCTTCTGCCTGCTGCCGACCGACAAGGTGGAGGCGACGCCCTATCAGCGCGACCTGTCTCCGACGCACGTCAAGCGCCTCCAGGCCGTCGTGAAAAAGCTCGACCGCGCAGTGGACCCGGTCGTCGTGATGTCGCCGGAGCCGGGCACGTACTGGACGCCGAACGGCAACCACCGCCGCGAAGTGATGCGGAAGCTCAAGGCGGAGATGATTCCCGCGATCGTCGTGCCGGAGGCCGACGTCGCCTTCCAGATCCTCGCGCTCAACACGGAGAAGGCCCACAACCTGAAGGACAAGGCCCTCGAAGTCATCCGGATGTATCGGGGGCTCGTGGAACAGGAGCCGTCGAAGGGCGAAGAGGACTACGCCTTCCAGTTCGAAGCCGCGCACTACATCACGCTCGGCCTGCTCTACGAGAAGAACAAGCGGTTCGCCGGCGGCGCGTTTGCGCCGATCCTCCGGCGCGTCGACGGTTTTCTCAAGGGCAACTTCCCGAAGACGCTGCGGCAGCGCGAGGAGCGGGCGGCGCTGGTGATGCAGGCCGACGAGGCGCTCGCCGGGGTGGTCGAGCGGCTGAAGAAGCGCGGTCTCCGCCACCCCTATGTGAAGAACTTCGTCCTGGCCCGGACCACGCCGCTCACGCGCGCGCGGAAGACGCTGCCCGGCTTCGATCAGACGTTCACGAAGCTCGCCGCCAACATCGAGGCCTTCGACATTTCCAACGTCCGCTACGAGGACATCCAGCGCGCGGCCATCATGTCGGTGCCGGCCGCAACGTAAGCCCTACTTCAGCCCGTACGCGACGAGCGCGCGCGCGGCCCCGACGTAGACGCGGCCGTCGACGACCGCCGGGGTGATGAACCGGTGCGTCGCGCCCGGCCCGTCCCCGTTCGCCGAACTATACAGCGGCGCGCCGCTGCGCGCGTCGAAGGCGTGCAGCGTACCGGTCCCGGTGTCGATCACCCACACGATGCCGTTCGCGCCCGATCCGGTCACGGACGGCGCCCCGGCGTCGCGCATCCGGGACTGCACCAGGCGACGTCGAGCACGGACGCGTGGGACTGCGGCGAGACGCCGAGCCGCAGCGCGACGACGCCGCCCATGTTCTTGCACGGCGCCGGCTGCGGGGCGCCGCCGGTCCCCGGCAGGTAGACGAACCGCCCGGCCTCGCCGCCGTCCCAATACGCGCCGGCGGAGAAGATCCGGCCGTTGCCGTGGCGGCAGTCTCCGAAGACGCACCGGCTGTACACGCCCTCGCCGGCCACCCCGTCGCCCCTCGCGACGCCGCCGAGGTTGTCGCGGTTGATGAGATACGCGACGCCCTGCTTGCCGGCGGCGAGGACGAGATGCGGGGTCGCCGTCCCCGGCTGATCGGGCAGCACCATCGGCGTGAGCGAGCCGAGGTCGATGTCGCTGCCGTTCAGCGAGACGTAGTTGTTCGGCATGAAATAGTCGCGCGTCGAGCCTGCAAAGTGCAGCGACGGCGAGGTCTCGAGCCGCAGCACGGCCTCGCCGAAGTCGATCCGCCCGCCGGAGTCGCTGTTCCCGGTGCCCGCGTAGAGGCGCTCGCCGTCCGACGAGATCCCACCGTGCGCCCAGACCCCGCCCATCCGGCTCGTCGGGGTCGCATAGGCCTGCTGCCGGCCCGGCGAGGCGGCCGGGACCGCCACGACCCACCCGTGGTAGTCGCCGCAGTCGCCCCAATAGCCGCCGAAGGGTACGTAGACGGTGCCGCGCAGGAATGTCAGCGCGCCTCGCTGCTGCTGGGGCCGGGCGTCGAACTTGAGGCCGTTGGACGCCGGGGGATCGATCGTCACGGGCCACCCGGAGCGCACCGCACCGGTGTCGAGGCTGAGCGCGGCGATCCGGTAGGACCGCGTGCGGCCGCCGTCCGGCGTGGTCTGCGCGACCGCGAACAGCGTCCCGGAGGCGCGGTCGGCCACCGGCGTGCCGGTGATCCCGACCGGATCGATGTTGCCGCAGGGTAGGCTCGACCGCGGCACGGGCGTGCCGAGGGAGACCGGACCCCACACGTGCGCGCCGCTCTCGGCGTCGAACGCGTACACGTCGTCCTCCTCGGTCGCAACGTACACGAGTGTCCGCGCCTGCCCGCGGACGGTGATCCCGGGCACGACGAGCGGCGAGGCGTAGACGTCGCCCTCCACGGCTTCGCTCCACAGGCGGCGCAGCGAGCGGGACCGCACCGCCTCGGGCGTGAGAACGTGTTCGCCGGGATCCCATCCCGTGCGCGCGAGGTCGTAGTGGAACGTCTGGATGCCGGCGGTGCCGGGCCCGGCGGGAGCGGCCGGCGCGGGCCCCGCGCCCGCGGCCCCGAGGACCAGCGCGGCGGTCAACGGGACGAGGAACCACGGAGCCGATCGTGAACGCTTAGACATCACACACCTCCACTGGAGCTCTCGCGGCGGCCCGGCCGTCGCGGTCCGCCCGGCAGCGTCAGCCGGCCGCGTAAGTGGGGAAAAATGACACGTATGGCGAGAGCTGTCCGCATGCCGAGCCGGTTTCGAGCCATCCAGGAACCCGCCGACACGTCCACCGCTAGGCGCGCCGGACTCACGTTCGTGCGCGCCGTCCGGCGCTTCATCCGGCACGGCGACCTGTTCCCGGCCGCGGCGATCAGCTACTACGCCATTTTCTCACTACTGCCGCTGGCCATCCTGCTGCTGGTGAGCCTGCAGCTTATCTTCAACCTGCCCGCCGCAACGCTCAGCAAAAACATGGGCCGGCTCTTCGGCGGACTCACCGACACGGACATTCTGCTGCGGACGATACGCGACGCCTACACGCAGCACGCGCGCCTTGGATGGTTTGGCGCCATAGCCCTGGTCGCGGCGGCCGCCGGCGTGTTCAGCGCCGTCCAGGTCGCGCTCAACCGCGTCTGGGAAGTGCCGGGACGGCACTTCCACCTGCAGTTTCTGCTCGGCGTCGTCATGATGGCGACGTCGCTGCTCATCTTTCTCGGAATGCTGCTGCTCATCGCCACGACGATGCGATTCCTCCGAGTCAGCGAACTGGGCGCTCTGCTCGGCCACCCGCGGCTCGCGCGCAGCGGACCCACGAGCGGTCTGTCTATCACCACGGCGGTCGCCCAGTTCGTCGTCTTCTGGGTCGGCTACCGCGTCATGCCCAACGTCCGCATCCGGTGGCGCGACGCCTGGCTCGGCGCGGTCGTCGGGGCGGCGCTCTGGCACATCATCGCGATCGCGGTGGGCTGGTATCTCGCGGTGGTGTCGGACTATTCGACGCTGTACCACCAGGTCCAGGCGATCATGGTGCTGATCATTTGGGTATACGCGCTCGCCTGCTGCTTCCTGTTCGGCGCGGAGTTCGTCGCGGAATGGACGCCGTACCCGCACGTGATTCGCGAGGTCGCGGAGCCGCACGCCGTGCCGTCGATAGCCGAGCAGCTGGCCGCCGGCGGCAGCTGAACGCGCGCCGGTTATCGTTCGCTGTTTCTGTTGGTCCAGGCCCAGCCTTTTGACTGCCCGGGCGCCAACCCGTGGTCGCCGACTTGCTCGACGGGATACGTCTGCGTGGTGGTCTCGGATTGACCGCCCGAGGGAGACTCTCTCGTTCGGGTGACGGTAATTGTGCTGCCGTCCGCTGAACGCGAGACGGTGCCAAGATCCTGGCCGAACTTATCGTAGGAGCCCGGGGGCGGCGAGAAATCCCTCTTGTAGCGATCAATCGCCGCGTCCCGCTCGGGACTGCCCGTGGGATACTTGTCGGGTTCGTTGCGGGCATCGAACCGGTCCCACTCGTCCGGCGTGAAGCCGGTCGGTGGCGGCGGCGGGGGTTCGGGTAGACCGGGCTGCACCGGCTCGGGTCCGGGCTCGCCCGGCTGCGGCTGTGCCGGTCCCGGACCCGGTGGGCCCGGCGGAGGCGCCTCCGGTTGCCCCGGTCCGGGCGACAATGGGTCGGGCTTCAGGGGCTCCGGCTGCAGCGGTTCCGGCTGCAGCGGCTCGACGGGCGCGGGCCCGCCGCCCGATCCCGCCCCGCCTGCCGCGACGCCGCCGATTCCCGCGGCTCCGGCCGCCGCGGCCGCGGCGGCGGCAGCCGCGGGTCCGGCTCCAGCTGCCCAGGAGCCGCCGGCCCCGCCGAAGAGCGCCCGTTCGACCGCGGCGACGTCCTTCGCCTCGATCGCGGCTTCCAGTTCTACTGAATCTGCCGCGGCCGCCGCTTCGATCGCGGCCGCCTCGAGCGCCCACGCCGCGATCGCGGCCAAGGCGACGAGCGCGATCAGCGCCAGCAAGAAGAGCCACCAGTAGTCTTTGAAGCAGTCGAGAAGCCCGGTGCAGTAGCCCGCGTACGCCGCGCGCGGGACACCGAGCAACAAGACCGCAAAGAGCGCCGCCGCGAGGCGTCTGCGCACCCACGTGCTCATCGTGCGGTCCCCGGTTCGGCGGAGCGCCGCGGCAACAGCCTGCGCGGAGCGGGCAGGAAGACCGCAAACACGACCAGCGACGCGACCGCGGCGATGAGGCCGGGCACGAACGAATCGCCGCTCGCCGAACGCGCGATAAACGTGGCCATCAGGTAGCTGATGAGCAGTGCGATGAGAAACCGGACGACGACCGGGATCTGCACAAGGAAACGGGGCGTCCCGCCGAACCGCGCCCACGCGATCTCGCGCGCCCACAACACGATGCTGACCGCCAGGAATACCGCCACCGCCCTCGGCTGTGAGTTATTGATCAAGCCGCTCAGCAAGAACGTCAACACGAGCGCCCTGAGGGGCGCGGCAATCATCCCCTGCGAGAAGCGGTAGCCGCCGAATGCCTGCCCCAGAGCATCGCGAAGGTGCCGGCGCCGGAGGGCGAGCGCCGGCTTCGTCTCGGCGGCCGATTCGAGACCGATGCGCACACCGCCCACATACGCGGCGATGGCCGCCAGCGGCCAGCCGGCCCCCCGCAGCGTGACGACTAATCCGTGCGTCAGCGGACCGGCGCCCTGCCATACATAAAACGGTTGAAGCAGCAGCGCGGCCGCCTGGGCCCAGAGATACACCAGCAGGAATTCCATCGCCGCGTGCATGCCCACGGCCAGACCGAGCCGTTCGTCGCGGCTCATCAACGAGCCGCCCGGCGCCCTCGCCGCCGGGTTTGACGCGCGGGCGCGGACGACGGCGGCGATCACGTGGGCCGTGCCCGACCGGGTCAACACACGCGCGACGACCGGAATCAGGACGAGCAGGATCCCCAACACCATGTCGGCGAGCGCCCGAGAGGCGAGCGCAGGCATGAACGACTTCGCCGACGATGCCCACGCCGGCAGGGCCGGGGTGACGTAGAACAGGTCGCTCAGCGCGTATCCGCACCACAGCGCAAACCCGGTCGCGGCGCTGTGCTGACTCACCAGCACCAAGACGGCCATAGTGCCGAGCGAGTAGATGTAGAGGGTCCCCGCAACGGCCTGCCCCCATCCGAGGCGGAGACCGAGCCAGAAGACTATCGGGAGGACGAATGCGCCTACGAGCGGCCAGGCGGAGAGGTACATCCCATCGAGCAGCGCTCCGGCCAACGATACCGAACGGCGGCTGATGCGAACGGGGAGCGAAAGCCAGGTCCACTCGTTGATCCGCGCGGCGACCGAGGTCACCGAGACCGGGCGAACGCCCGCACTCATGTGAAGCGCTCTTCCAATTCCGGTGCCGCAAGTCCTCTTCCGGCGCGGAACAAAACAGCGGCGGGTCCCCTGCGGGACCCGCCGCCTTCTCCCATCACCGCTGCGTCTTACGCCCGCGCGGCCACCGGCTTGTACACCGGCGTGAGCCAGTGCCGGTACTCCGGCACGCGGCCCTCCGCGACGGAGAAGTAGACCTCCTGAAGCTTGCGGGTGAGCGGCCCAGGCCGGCCGGACCCGATCGGGTAGTGGTCGATGGAGTTGACCGGGGTGACCTCGGCGCCGCTGCCGCAGAAGAACGCCTCGTCGGCGATGTAGAGCTCGGTCCGGTCGACCTCGCGCTCCTCGACCGGGATCCGCAGCACGTCGCTCGCGAGCTCGAGCACGGTCGTGCGCGTGATCGACTCGAGGATGTTCGCGGTGATCGGCGGCGTGACGAGCCGCCCGCCGCGGATCATCATGAAGCACGCGCCCGGCCCCTCGGACACTTTGCCGCGCTCGTTCAGCATCACCGGCGACCCGTTGTAGCCGTTGAGGCGCGACTCCGTATAGGCGAAGCGGGAGTTGTGGTAGTTCGCGCCCGCCTTCACCCGCGGCGGAACCGAGTTGTCCGAGATCCGCGTCCAGCTGCTCACGCACGAATCGACGCCCTCCGTGATGCCCTTGGAGTGCGGCGCGAGCCGCGGCACGATGAAGCCGCCGGTCGGCTCCTTGCCGGCCTGCGCCGAGCTGGCGTGCTCCTCCTCGCCCACGTACAGCGTGAGGCGGAACCAGACGATCCCCTGGAACTTGTTGGCGCGGAGGACGTCGATCTCGGCCTGGGTCAACTCGTCGGCCGACCACGGAACCGGCATGCGCATGATCTTCGCGGAGTTCCACAGCCGCGCCATGTGATCGGCGTTGCGAAAGATGTAGAGCTCGCGCTCACCGTCGTTCCAGTACCCGCGGACGCCCTCGAAGATGTTGGCGCCTCGCAGCACCGTCGCGGTCGATACGTGGACCTTCGCGTCCTCCCACGGCACGATCTTGCCGTCGAACCACACGAACTGCGCCCGGTCAGCCATCGATGTCCCGCCTCCACCTGGTCCCGTGATTGTTTCACTATACCGCTTTTACCGGCCGCGCGCACGGCCTCCCTCGTGTCCGCCGAGGTGCAGCTCCTGCGCCGCGTCGAGGATCCCGGCCCACAGATCGCCGGTGCGCGCGAGCCGGTCGAAGACCGTCTCGATCGTCCACCGCAGCGGGTCGAAGCCGGCCTCCAGCTCGTCCCACGTCACCGGCACGCTCGCCGCCGCCTCCGGGATCGGCCGCAGGCTGTAGACGCCGGCCATCGTCTTGCCGCGCACGTTCTGGTTGTAGTCGAGGAAGACTTTGCCGACCCGCCGGTCGACCGCCCACGCGGTCGTGAGGTCGTCGGGATGCTGCGCCGTCAGCCATTCGGCGAGCGTCTTCGCAAACGCGTGGGTCTGCGCGTAGGTGTACCGGCGCCGGATCGGCACCACGACATGCAGTCCCGTCTTGCCGGACGTCTTGACGAAAGGACGCAGGCCGAGCCCCACGAGCGCGTCGCGCACCCACAGCCCCGCCTGCCGCGCGCCGGCGAAGCCGGACCGGCTGAAATCGGGGTCCTTTTCCCCGTGCCGCACGACCGGCTTCTGGCCTTCCGGGAAGATGAACGGATCGATATCGAACACGACGACGTCGGGGTAGTTGAGCACGCTCGACTCGATCGCCGTCTCCGAGCCCCCGAACGTCGTGGTGGGCCGGCCGCCCCGGCGTTCCCCCCACTCGGCAGACGTGATCGGAGTCAAACGGGAGAACCACGGATGCATTTCGATGCAGCCCATTTGAGCCAGCCACAGCAGCGTCACTTCGTCCGCGCCGACGATCACCCGGATGTCGCGATCCCCCTGGTCCGACCAGACGCGCTCCGCCCGCACGAACAGTGGGGCGTCGGGCACGTCTTTCTGGAAGAAGTCGTCGCCGTCGATGCCGTCCGGCCAGCGGCGCAGCGTGAGCGGCCGGTCCGCGAGGTGCGGGATGATGTACGGGGCGATGCGGCGGTAGTACTCGATCACGTCGCGCTTCGTGTAGCCGGTGCCGGGGAAGTACACTTTGCCGAGGTTCGTGAACGCAAGGCCGGGCGGCGGCGCCGCTGCGGACGGCTGTAATTTCGCGACGGCCGGCCGCCGATCCGCCGGCACGGGCGTGGCCGCGTCCGGACGTTCGAGGCGCACGTCCTTCGCCGCGATGTCGTCCCGCAGGCGCAGGAAGACCGGGAACCGCAGCAGGCCGTCGGGCGTCCACTCGCCGTATTCGACCTCGACGGCGACCTCGGGGCGCAGCCACGTCACCGGGCCCGGCACCTGCGGCCGTTTGGCGAAGGGGCAGGTCTTCGTCTCGAGCGGCGCGAGCACTTGGCGGAACCGCGCCAGGTCGGCCTCGCTGAAGCCGCCGCCGGTCTGACCGATGTGCACGAGCGCGCCCGTGCCGTCGTACTGTCCCAGCACCAGCGCGCCGAACGAGGTCGACCGCTCGCCGCGTCCGCGCGTCAGCCCGCCGACCACAGCCTCGAGGGTGCGGCGGATTTTCACCTTGACCCAGTCGGCGCTGCGGACGCCGGGCCGGTACGGGCCCGACGCCTTCTTCGCGACGATCCCTTCGAATCCGTGTTCGCGCGCGGCCTCGAACAGCGCCGTGCCCCGCTCGTCGATCGCGTCGGCCTTGATGAGGCCGGCCGGAAGCGCGAGCCCCTCGAGGGCGGCCCGCCGCTCGGAAAACGGCCGCGCCCGCAGATCCCGTCCGTCGAGGTATAGACAGTCGAACAGCGCGTAGGCGACGTGCACCTCGCCGGCCGCCGGGCGCTCCCCCGATGCCGCGTTGAGGTGCAGCCGCTGCTGCAGCCGGTGAAAGCTCGGCCGGCCGCCGTCGTCGGGCGCGAAGATCTCGCCGTCGAGAACGGCGCTGTCCACGTCGAGCCCGGCGAGCGCGTCGACGATCTCGGGGAACTGCGCGTTCAGCCGGCGGAGGCTGCGCCCGTAGACGACGATGTCCTGCGCGGGGCCCTCGCGGCGGATGAATGCCAGCGCGCGCACCCCGTCCCATTTGACCTCGAACGACCACCCGGCGCGCTCGAACGGCTGCTTCGCGGACTCGGCCAGCATCGGCTTGAACGGCTTCGGAAAGGGATCGGCGCCCGCGGGCGCATCATCCGAAACGGCGCGCGCACTCCGCGCACCGGGCGGGCCCGACGTCCACCGGGCGCCCCGGTCTCCCGCGATCTCCTCGATCGTGCGGCCGCTGACGACCGACCGCCGCCCTGCTGCGACGAAGCCGGGCTCGGCGTACTCGTCTTTGCCCTTGAAGAGCAGCCAGTCGCGTCCGTTGTTGCGCTTCGTGCGCACGAAGTGGAACTCGCCGCGGAGGCGCTCGCCCTCGAAGTCGATGGTCATCTTGCCGGCCTCGAACGCCGCCACCGGGTCGCCTTCGCGGCACGAATACGTCCCGCGGTCCCACAGAAGGACGGTCCCGGCGCCGTAGTTGCCCGGTGGGATGACGCCTTCGAACTCGCCGTATTCTATGGGATGGTCCTCGACGAGCACGGCGAGCCGCTTGTCGGCCGGATCGACGGACGGCCCCTTCGGCACCGCCCACGAGCGCAGCACCCCCGCCATCTCGAGCCGCAGATCCCAGTGCAGGCGCGTGGCGTGGTGCTCCTGCACGACGAAGCGCGGCCGGGCCTCTCGTGCCGGTCGTTTCCCGCGCCGCGCCGGCGCGGCCTCGCCGCTCGGCTCGGGCGTCTGATCGAAGCGCCGCTTCCGGCGGTACGTCTCGAGGGTCATCGGGCGGACGAGACGAGGGTCATCAGCCGTTCCGAGTAGGCGACGGCCTCCGGACCGGTGTCGTGGGTGAAGTAGCAGAAAACCGGCCGCAGAGCGGGCACGCCGGCGAGGTGCGCGGCCCACGCGGCCAGCTGCTCGTCGGTGTACCGGAGCCGGTGGAGCCGGTAGTATCCCCAGCCGGCGGTGTGCACCACGGGATCGGTCGAGTCGTCGTCCTCGGCGATGCAGAGCGCGGCCCGGTACGTCCGCAGCGTGTCGTAGACCGCGTCGTCGCGCCACGTCTCGTGCCGGAACTCGAGCGCCACGTAGGGCAGCGGCGGGAGGCCGGCGAGGAACTGCTGCAGCAGCGGCAGATCGCGCTTGAAGGTCGGGGGAAACTGAAACAACACCGGCCCGAGGCGCGGGCCGAGCACTGTGACGCGCTCGTAGAGCCAGCGCACGTTCTCGTCGACGTCGCGGAGGCGCTTCATGTGCGTGATGCTGCGGTGCGCCTTGATCGTGAACCGGAACGACTCCGGCGTCTGGTTCTTCCACGTCTCGAGCGTCTCCGCGGCCGGCATGCGGTAGAACGAGGCGTTGATCTCGACCGTCGGCAGCCGCGTCGCGTAGAACGACAGGAAGCGGTCCGCCGGCAGGTCCGCGGGATAGAACCCGCCCTTCCATTCCTTGAACCCGAACCCCGAGGTCCCGGCCATCACCCGGGCCGGCTTTTCCTGCGGCGCGGGCATCGCGGTCATCCCTCTGTGCGCATCAGCAGGCCGAGGTCCCGCGCGATCCACATCACGCGGGCGAAGACGGCCGCGGCGATCCCGAACAGCACCACGTTCAACCCGAGCGCGCCCGCGACGTCCCCCCACGGCAGCGGGTGCCCCCCCAGCACCGCGCGCATGCCCTCGAACGCGTACGTCGTCGGCAGCAGCCAGGCGATGCGCTGCAGCGCCGCCGGCAGGATCGCGACCGGATAGAACACCGCGGAGAACGGCTGGAACAGAAAGGCGACGGCCCACGCCAGCACCTCGGCGCCCTGGCCGTACCGCAGAATCAGCGACGTGGTGATGATGCCCATCCCCCACGCCGACAGGATCAGGTTGGCGGCAAGGGGCAGGAGGGCCGGCGCGTACGGGAAGATGTTGAAGGCGTAGAACGCGTAGGCGAGGGCCGACATCATCAGGCCGATGACGATGACCTTGAGCACGCCGAGCATCATCGTCGCGCCGAGGAACTCCGCGGTGCTGACCGGGCTGACGAACACGTTCACGAGATTGCGTGTCCAGATGTCCTCGAGGAACGAGACCGAGATCGCCTGCTGCACCCGGAAGAAGATATCCCACAGGATCAGCGCGCCGAGCAGGTACGCGATCGCGATCGCCCCGCCGCCGCGCAGGCGGGCCACGTAGACACTGAGGAAGCCCCACATCAGCAGGTCGAGCAGCGGCCAGTACACGATCTCCAGGGACCGGATCGCGCTGCGCCGGTACAGATACAGCTGCCGCAGCAGCAGGCCCGACATGCGCGATACGCTGAAGCCGGACACGCGCGGGGTCCCGCGGGCCGCCGCGACGGCGCTCACGCCGGGCGCTCCTCGCGCGCGAATTCGAGGAACATCTGCTCGAGCGTGTCCTGGTCGAACCGGCGCAGCACTTCGCCGGGCGGCCCGTCGGCGATGATGCGGCCGTGGTGGAGGAACAGGATGCGGTCGCTGAGCCGCTCGACCTCCTGCATGTTGTGCGAGGTATAGAAGATCGTCATCCCGCGCTCGCCCCGAATCGCCCGCAGCGCCTCGCGCACGCGGTCGGCGCCGTCCGGATCAAGACTGGCCGTCGGCTCGTCGAGGAAGAGCACCTCGGGGTCGTTGAGCAGCGCCTTGACCAGCCCCAACCGCGTCCCCTCGCCCGACGACAAGTGCCCGGCGCGCCGCTTCCATACGCCGGGGAGGCCCATCCGCTCGAGCAGGTGCTCCATCTCCGCGCGGGACTTGCGCACGCCGTAGAGCCGCGAGAACACGGCGAGGTTCTCGCCGACGGTGAGGTTGCCGGGCAGCGAGACGTACGGCGATGTGAAGTTGACGCGCGCGAGGATCGTCTGCCGCGCCGCCGGCATCGGCAGCCCGAGGATCTCGACCTGCCCGCGCGTCGGCCGCAGGAGGCCGAGCAGCATGCCGATCGTCGTCGTCTTCCCCGCCCCGTTCGGGCCGAGGAACCCGACGATCGCGCCGGCCGGCACGGTGAACGACACGTCGTCCACGACCACGGCGTCGCCGAACCGCTTCGTGAGGTGGCTTGCGACGATGACCCCGGCGGCGTTGATTTCAACGTGGCCGGCGAGTCCGCCGGCAGGCGATCCGCCGGCGGGGCCGGGAGAGATGGTGCGAATCACGGCTGCATTATACACTGGAGGCGACCGTGACCGCCTCCCAGCGACGCCGGCGCATATCGCCGGCTAGTCCCGCGCAAGCGGGGCGAAGCCTCCGCCGCGGCCAGTTCTACGCGCTTGCCGCGATCGTCATCTGGAGCACCAATTTCATCATCGGCCGGGAGCTGCGCGATGCCCTCACGCCGGGCACGATCGCCGCCTTCCGCTCGCTGGTGGCCGGTGTGCCGATGGCCGTGGTGATCCTGGCGGTGCGCGCGTGGCCGCGCGGCCGCCGCGCCGCGGCCGCCTCCGGCGGCTTCGGCCCGATGGTCCGCCGCGACGTGCTCGGTTCGATGATCGGCCTCGGACTGCTCGGGATCGTTGCGAGCCAGTACATGACGTACCTGGCGCTGCACTGGAGCCTCGCCACCAACGTGATCATCTTGAACGCGGCGAGCCCGCTCGTGACCGCGACGATCGCCGTCCTCGTCGGCATGGCGCCGTTCTCGCCCGGGCTGTTCCGCGGCCTGCTGATCTCGATGGCCGGCGGGTTTCTGGTCACGGCGCTCGGCGCCAGCCACGGCGCGCGGCTGGAGGCCGACCCGGGCGCGCTGCTGATCATCGCGACGATGGTGACGTGGGGATTCTACAACCTGGGCGTGCAGCGGCTGAGCCTGACGCTGTCGCCCCTCGTGGTCACCTCGGGTGCGATGCTGGCCGGGGTTCCGTTCCTGCTCGCGATCGTGGCGATCGAGCATCCGCCGCATCTGTGGGCGGCGATCGGCGCGCACCTGCCGGTGCTGATCTATCTCGCGATCGGCCCGTCGGCGGTCGCCTACGCCTGCTGGAGCGCCGCGGTGCGCGATCTCGGCGCGGACTACGCGATGCTGTTCAACAACCTGCTGCCGGTGTTCGGGATGGTCCTCGGCAGCGTCGTGCTGCACGAGCGGATCGCGCTCGTGCAGCTGGTCTCGTCCGCCCTGATCATCGCCGGCATCCTCGTCGCGTTCCGCTCGCTTACGAGCAGCACTCCGCCGAGCAGCACGGGCTGAGCGCGGGCTTGCGGGCGCGGACGAACGCGCTCATGAACTTCCGGTCGATCAGCGGCGCGACCGCGTCCACGTCGATCCCGTGGCCGGAGAGAAACTCCCGGGCGTCGTTCACGTCGTAGACCCGCGTCGGCTCGACGGCGACGGCGTCGAAGCCCGCCGCGGCCAGCCGCGCCGCGTAGTCGGATTCCTCGAGGGCGCCGGCGACGCACCCGATCCAGAGCTCCATGTTGCGCCGGATCGCCTCCGGGACCTCGCCGCGCACCACGACGTCGGAGACGGCGAACCGGCCGCCGGGGCGGAGCACGCGGAAGGCCTCCGCGAAGACCCGGTCCTTGTCGCCGGAGAGATTGATGACGCAGTTCGAGATGATGACGTCCACGGAGTTATCCGGCAGCGGGATCTGCTCGATCTCGCCCTTCAGGAACTCGACGTTCGCGAGGCCCGCCTTGCGCTGATTCTCGCGGGCCAGCGCGAGCATCTCGTCGGTCATGTCGAGCCCGTAGGCCTTGCCGGACGGGCCGACGCGCTTGGCCGACAGCAGCACGTCGATGCCGCCGCCGGACCCGAGGTCCAGCACGGTCTCCCCGGCGCGCAGCTCCGCGAGCGCCGTCGGGTTGCCGCAGCCCAAGGACGCCGCGACGGCCTCTTTCGGCAGGTCCGCGATTTCCCGGCCGGCATACAGATTGGACGTGATCACGTCGCCACCGCCACCGTCCGTGCCGCAGCCGCAGGCGCTCCCGCAGCAGCCCTCGCCCGCCGAGGCCCGCCGCGCCGCGTTCGCGTACTTCTCGCGCACCACCAGTTTGATGTCCGCCGCTTCCGGCATCTCCCCGCCACCCCGTCCCTACGACGTCGTTGTTGCGCGCCGGGCCGCCCGCCGGGCGCCTTACCGCCGGCTCGGCGACCGTCCCACCCAGGCGATCTCTTTCGGGTTGACCGCGGCGCTCCGCGTGCAGCACTCCGCGTACAAGAACCCCAACAGCTCCCGAAGCGTCCCGGCTCCGGCGGCGTACCGGAGGAACGTTCCCTCCCGCCGCATGGTCACGAGGCCCTCATGACGGAGCTTTTCGAGATGGTGCGACAACGTGGACGCCGGAATGTCGAGCTCGGCCTGGATCTCGCCGGCCACGAGGCCGTCCGGATGCGCCGAAAGCAGCAGGCGCAGAATCCGCAGCCGCGGCTCCGTCCCGATCGCGGCGAACATATCCGCGTATCGGGCGACGTCCTCAACCCCGGCCCGCGCCCTCGACTCGCTCACGGCGTGCGCACTCCGCCCGACATTCTCATCAATTTCATATTTCGAATATTATAGAAATATCGTCGGGTTGTCAAGGGCCTTTCGCGGAGGCGGCCGGCGCCGCGGACGCGTCCAGGACGGATCGCGCAATTGACATTTCATGGATCGTTGAAATATCTATGATGTAGGCTCTACGACGGAGGTGCGTGATGCTGCATTCGCCCGACCCCGACGTGGCTGAGATCGCGGCGCTCCTCGGCGACCCGGCGCGCGCCGCGATGATGTACGCGCTGCTGGACGGCGGCACCCTTTCCGCGACCGAACTGGCCCGGCGGGCGTCCGTGTCCGCCTCCGCGGCGAGCATGCATCTCCGGAAGCTCGTGGGCGGGGGGTTGCTGGCCGTCGAGCGCTCGGGGCGCCACCGCTACCACCGGCTCGCAAGCCGCGACGTCGCCCACGCGCTCGAGGCCCTCGGCGCCGTCGCCAAACCACCGGCGGTGGTGGCGTTGACGCAGGCCACGACCCTGGACGCGTTGCGCGCCGCCCGTACCTGCTATGACCACCTCGCGGGCCGGCTCGGCGTCCGGATCACCGACTCTTTGGTCGAGCGCCATGTGATTGCCGGAACGGGCCGCGAGTACCGTCTCGGACGATCCGCTCCCCGGTTTCTGGCACGGCTCGGCATCGAGATTGCCGAGGTTCGAAGGCAGCGGCGGGCGTTCGCCCGCCAATGCTCCGATTGGACCGAGCGGCGCGCCCACGTCGCCGGCGCCCTGGGATCCGCGCTGCTCTCGCGCTTCGTGGAAAACGGCTGGCTCGAGCCGATGAAGACGAGCCGCGCCGTACGGGTCACCGTCGAGGGACGCCGGGCGTTTTCGGCGCACTTCCGCGTGACAGTGTAGCGGACAACCGACGCCGGTCCACGCGCCGGCGTTGCTCAGGCTGTGATCGCGTCCGCCTCGATCTCGACCAGCATCGCCGGATCGACGAGCCGGCTGACGACGACGAGCGTGCAGGCGGGCCGGATGTCGCGGAAGACCTCGCCGTGCGCGCGTCCCACGGCCTCCCAATCGCCGGCATTGGTGATGAAGATGCGGGTCCGGACCACGTGCTCGAGGCGACTATCGAGCCCGCGCAGGGCCGCGCCGATGTTCTTCAACACCTGTACGGCTTGGGCGTACGCGTCTCCGGACCCCACGATCTTCCCGTTGGCGTCCGTCGCCGTGGTGCCGGCCACGTGCACCGACTGTCCGACCCGCACGGCCCGCGAGTAGCCGACGATCGGCTCCCACGGCGTGCCCGACGAATAATTCCGGCGCTCCACATCCCACCCCCGGACGTTCTGTCGTATGTGCCGCCGCCGCCCGCTATGCTTCGAGCGGCGTCCGGACGAACGCGAGAAACGAGTAATCCAGGTTCTCCGCGCGGACGCCGCACTGCCGCAGCATCGCCATCACCTGGGCGCGGTGGTGCACCTCGTGCAGCACCATATGCAGCGCGATCTCCCCGGCCGTCGTGCGGGCGCGCATCGGCGGCCCCACGCGCGAGACGAACTCGACCGGCCGCGCGGGATCGCCGAGCCCCTTGATCGCCCCGGCGGTCCGCACCGCCTGCGCGTCCCACGCGCGAACGAATGGGTCGAGCTGGGGGAGCCGCTCGGGAGTAAACGGGCTGTCGGAAAGCGGAAAGTCGCGGCCGGCCAGCCGCTCCACGTACGCCCACTCCGCGGCCGCCACGTGGAGCAGCGTCGCCCGGATCGAGCCGAGGCCGAACGGGAAGGACTGCGCGTAGGCGCCCGGCCGCTCGGCTTCGAGGTTCCGCACCCATCCCAACAGGCGCCCGCGGGCGGCGGCAAGGTACTCGAACACCCGCGGCATGTCGAGCTGCATCGGCATCACTCCCGGCCGTGATTTCTTCGATCATGCCATGCGCCGCCGCCGAATGCCACATAACGGCACGGGCGGCCGACGGCGCGTTGGGGAAAACGGAGGAGCGGTTCCGCCCCTCCCCGAAGGCGAATATTCGGGCGTCGTCCGGCCGCCGCGCCTCGACACAGCACTCGCCGGACCCGCCGAGGAGGTCGTCCACGCGATGGACCCGCGCCACATCGAACTGCTGATCCCCGGTCCGATTCCGGTCTCGGACGAGGTCCTGGAAGTGATGGGCCACCAGGTCGAGCAGCACTACGGCCCCGACTGGATGCCCCAGTACGAGCGGTTCGTCGCGCGGCTGCGCCGGGTGTTCGTGACCGCGGGCTCGGTGTACCCGATCCCCGCCTCCGGCAGCGGCGGCATCGACGCGATCGTCGGCAGCCTCGCCGGCGCGGACGGCCGGATCGGCGTCGTCGCCAACGGCTTCTTCGGCAACCGCGTCGTGGAGATCGCCCGCTCGTACTCCAAGAACGTCGAGGTGCTCGAGGTCGCGTGGGACCGGCCGGCCGATCCCGACGACGTGCGCCGGTGGGTGCGGACGCACAAACTGCCGTTGATCGCCGTCGTGCACAGCGACACGTCGACCGGCGTGCTCAACCCGGTGCGCGAGATCGCCGCGGCCGTCCGGCCCGAGGGCACCGCCGTCGCGGTGGACGCCGTCTCCTCGCTCGGCGGCGCGCCGGTCGAGACCGACGCCTGGGGACTCGCCGCGGTGTCCACCGCGTCGCAGAAGTGTCTGGAGACCCCGCCGGGCCTCGCGCCGGTCGCGATCACCAAAGCCGGCTGGGAGGTCATCGACCGGCAGCCGGCCTCGCACGGCTGGTACCTGAACCTGCGCACGTGGCGCCGGTTCGAGCGTGACTGGCAGTCACACCATCCGTATCCGGTGACCATCCCGAGCAACCTGATCCTCGCGCTCGACCGGGCCCTGCAGCTCATTCTCGACGAAGGGCTCGAGAAGCGCTTCGAGCGTCACCGCCGCGCTCAGGCGGCGATCCGCGAGGGGCTCGAGCGCATCGGCTTCCGGCTGTTCGTGGACGCGCGGTGGGCCTCGCCGACCGTGACGGTCGCCTACCCGCCCGAAGGCGCCGACGCGAACGTGCTGATCCGCAACATGCGCGCGCACGGCTTTGCGATCTCCGGCGGCCTGGAGCAGCTCGCCGGCAAGGTCATCCGGATCGGACACCTCGGCACGCAGGCGCATCCGGAGTTGATGCGCAGGGTGGTGGACGCGCTGGAGGCCTGTCTGCGGGAAGGCGCGGCGGCGAAGCGCTAGGCCGCGTCGCCCGGCGCAGGGAGCCGCGCGAGGTCGCCCGTCAGCCTGGCGATCTCGAACGTGGAGTTGAGCGCCGCGGGCGTGAGCCCGCCGTTGACCGGGAAGATACCGTCCTGGATGTAGCGGTCGTACGCCCACTCGATCACGCCGCGCGGCAGCGGCTCCACGCCCGGCCACCGGGCGCGGAGGGCCTCGTCGATGAACGCGATCTGGTGGTGCGCCCTACTTGATGTGGTGCGGGTCCACGGCGTCCCGCAGGCCGTCCCCCACGTAGTTGATGGCGATCACCGTCAGGAAGATCATGAGCCCCGGATAGACGGCCGTCCACGGGGCGCTCGTCATCTGGTCCTGCGCCGCGTTCAGCATGTTGCCCCAGGTCGGCGTCGGCGGCTGCACCCCGAACCCGAGAAAGCTCAGCCCCGACTCCGTGATGATCGAGCTTGCCACCCTGAGCGTCGCCGCGACGATGATGGGACCGAGGCTGTTCGGCAGCACGTGGCGCGCGATGATCCGGCCGTTGCGGACCCCGAGGCCGCGCGCCGCCTCCACGAACGTCGCCTCGCGCAGCGACAGAAACGTGGCGCGCACGAGCCGCGCCACCGGCATCCACGAGGTCACCGCGATCACGAGCACGATCGGCAGCACGCTGCCCGCCCCGCCGCGCAGCACCGGCAGCGCCAGGCTGCGCAGCACCAGCGCGAGCACGATCAGCACGAACAACTGCGGGAACGACAGCACGAGGTCGGTGAGCCGCATCAGCACGTTGTCGACCCACCCGCCGTAAAATCCGGCGAGCGCGCCGACCGCGGTGCCCAGCGTGACCGCGAGCGCCATCGCCGCCACGCCGATCGTCAGCGAGACCCGGCCGCCGTACAGGACGCGGGTGAGCAGATCCCGGCCGAGGTCGTCCGTGCCCATCGGATGCGCCCAGGTGGGCGCGGCGAGGCGGTGGTCCAGGTCGGAGGACTGCGGGTCGTACGGCGAGGCCAGGCGCGGCGCGGCCGACGCGAGCGCGAAGACGGCGAGGATCGCGAGGCCCGCGAGCGCCATGCGGTGGCGCCGGAACCGGTCCCACGCCAACCGCGCGGCGCTGCGGTGGTGGCGGCGGCGGTCCCCCGCCCCGCCGGTCCGTGCCGCGGCCGGGTCCAGCGCAACGGCCGGCGGTGATTTCATCATGACCGGCCTATCACCCGTACCTGATCCGGGGATCGAGGTAGGCGTAGCCGACGTCCGCGGCCAGGTTCGAGAGCACGATCAGGATCGCCGTGATCATCACGATGCTCATCAAGAGGGCGTAGTCGAACCGGAGCGCGGAGTCGTAGAACAGCCGGCCCATCCCCGGCCAGCTGAAGATCGTCTCGGTAAAGAGCGCCCCGCCGAAGAGCACCGGCAGATCGAGCGCGATGATCGTGACGACCGGCAGCGCGGCGTTCTTGAGCGCGTGCGCCCAGATCACGCGCCGGCCGCTCGCGCCTTTCGAGCGCGCGGTGCGGATGTAGTCCGCGTGCAGCACCTCGATCATGCTGGCCCGCACGTACCGCACGATCGCCGCGCAGTTGGCGAGCGTCAGCATCGCCACCGGCAGGATGAGGTGCCGGACCCGGTCGGCGACCGAGAACGGGTCGCCGATCGTGTACATGCCGCCGGCCGGCAGCAGCGGCAGCCCGCTCAGCGGATTGCGGAGCGTGACGTGGAAAACGATGATCAGGATCAGCCCGAACCAGAAGATCGGGATGGACTGGCCCATAAACGCGACCGTCGTGGTGGCGTGGTCGAACACCGAGTACTGCCGCACCGCCGACAGCGTGCCGGCGGGGATCGCGATCGCCAGGGTGACGAGGTACTGGATGCCGATCAGGTACAGCGTGTTCGGAAACCGCTCGCCGATCTCCACCAGCACCGGCCGCTTCGTGACGAGCGAATACCCCCAGTCGCCGTGGGCGACGGCCCCCAGCCACCGCAGATAGCGGACGTAGATCGGCTGGTTGAGGCCGAGCTCCGCCTCGATCCGCGCGATGTCCTCGGACGTGAGCCGCGGGTTGTTCTCGTAGGCGGCGGTCGGGCCGCCCGGCACGATGTTGATCAGGAAGAACACCGCGGCGCTCACGAGGAGCAGCAGCGGCACCGCCTGCAGCAGGCGCCGGGCGAGATAGCGGATCACGACGCCGGCGCCGGACGCGGCCCTATCGCGCCACCGACCACGCCTGCGCGTTCCAGGCGAGGTTTTCCCAGACGTTCGTGACCCAGCCCTGCAGCCGGTCGCGGTACGCGCTGATCGTGCTGCGGCTGTACAGGTAGATGTGCGGCCGGTCGGCGACGATCTGATGCATCGCGTCGCAGTACGCCGCCCGCCGGACCCCGAGATCCGCAGAGGAAGCCGCCTTCTTCACATCCGCGTCGACCTGGGCGCTGGCGTAGCGCGCGTAGTTGAAGCCGTTGCCGGCGTTCTGCGCCGTCGGCATCTTCCACGACGCGAAGTAGCCCTCGACCTGCGACTGCGGGTCGATGTCGGGATTGGTCGTGTACATCACGACGTCGAAATGCCCGTGCTTGCGGAACGCGCCGCTCGCCCACGACCCGAACAGCACCGGCGAAGGCACGTTCTCGATGTAGAACTCGAGGCCGATCGCCCGCATGTACTCGATGATCAGCTGCTCGGCTTCTTCGCGGAGCTTGTTGCCGGTCGTCGTCTGCAGCTTCAGGCGCAGGCGCGTGCCGTCCTTGGCGTAGCGCGCGCCCTTCGCCACGCGGATGCCGTCCGGGCCCGGCGCCCAGCCGGCTTCTTGAAGGAGCGCGCGCGCCCGCGGGGGGTTGTAGGTGCTGACCGGCGTATCGCACTCCGCCCAGCCGGTGTGCAGCTCGTTCGTACCGACGGACGCCAGCCCGTACAGCAGCTTGCTCGTGATCTCACGCTTGTTGATGCCGAGCTCGATCGCCTCGCGCACGCGCGGGTCGCCGAGGATCGGGTGCGGATGCTGCTTCACCGCCGCGGCATCCGGCCCGTCGAGCGACGGATCGGCGAAATTGACCAGGAGACGCTCGGCGCTGGGTCCCGGCGCGGACGAGATCTTCACCCCGGAGGCGCCTTTGAGCTCCGGCACGTCCGACTCGATCAGGTCCCAGACCACGTCGACGTCGCCCGTCTTGATCAACTGCTTGCCGACTTCGCGGCTCGGCACGATGCGGATGATCACGCGGTCGAGGTAGGGCTGGTCTTTGATGCGGTAATTCGGGTTGCGGACCAGCGTGATGTGGTCCCCGGACGCCCACTCCGCGACCATGAACGGCCCGGTGCCGACGGGCTTGCGGTTGTACGCCCACTTCGTCATGTTCGCGGGATCGCCGGTGGCGTGCCGCGGCAGAATGTCGCCGAAGCGCGACAGAAACGGCGCGTAGAGCTGCTTGTACCGGACGACCGCGGTCTGCGGATTGGGGCAGTCGACGCTCTGGATCTGGTCGTAGCCGCTCGTGTAGATCGCGCCGCTCTTCGGCGTGGTGAGAACCTGCCAGGTGAATTTCACGTCGTCGCAGGTCATCGGCTGTCCGTCGGACCACAGGACGCCGGGCCGCAGATGGTAGGTAATCGTCTTGCCGTCCGGCGAGACGCCGCCGTTCTTCTGATCGGGCACCACGGCCGCGAGTTGCGGCACGTACCGGCCGTCCGGCCCGACCCGCAGCATGCCCTCGACCGTGAGAATCGTGACCTCGAACGCGGCGGTCTGCGACGCGATCAGCGGGTTGAGGAGCTCAGGTTCTTGATAGAGGGCGATCGTGAGGCTTCCGCCCCGCCGCGGCTGCTGCGACACCGCGGGCTGCGTGAGCAGAGCCACGACCGTCATGAGGAGCGGCCAAGCCAAAATCGAGATGCTGAAGCGTCTCATGTGCGTCCACCCCCGGCGCGAGAAACGCGGAAGTCGGCGTTCGTTGCGGTGCCGGTGTTTCCTTCAGATCACGCGGCGAAGCGCGCATCACGGCGCCATAAAGCCCGCAGGGCCGCCCGGATCCGGGCGGCCCTGCGACGGCATCGTCGTACCGGCGCCCTACGGAATCAGCAGCACCTTCCCGGCGGTACCGCGGCTCGCCAGCGCCTTGTGCGCATCGGCGGCTTGGGCCAGCGGGAACGTCCGGTCGATCCGAACCTTGAGCCGGCCCGCGGCGATCCACCCCAGCACGTCCCCGGCCCGCTTCATATACTCTTCGCGCGTCAGCATGTAGTCGCGCGACGTCGGCCGCGTCAGAAACAGCGAGCCCTTCTGGTTGAGGGTCTGGATGTCGACCGGCGCGACGGACCCGCTCGATTGGCCGAAGGCGACGAGATAGCCGCGGGGCGCGAGGCAGTTCAGGCTCTTGTCGAACGTGGTCTTGCCGACGGAATCGTAGACGACCTGCACGCCGCGCCCGCCGGTGATGCGCTTCGTCTCCGCCTCGAAGTCCTGCTGCTCGTACAAGATCACCTCGTCCGCGCCGGCTCCGCGCGCGAGCGCCGCCTTCGCCTCGGTCGAGACCGTGCCGATGATCTTGGCGCCGCGCATCTTCGCCATCTGGGTGAGCAAGAGGCCCACGCCCCCGGCCGCCGCGTGCAGCAGCGCGGTGTCCGCCGGCCCCAGCGGGTAGGTGGAGTGGGTCAGGTAGTGCGCGGTGACGCCCTGGAGCATCGCGGCCGCGCCCGTCTTGGTTTCGACGCCCGCGGGCAGCTTCACGAGGCGCGCCGCGGGCACCACCGCGTGCGTCGCGTACGCGCCGAGCACGCCGGTGTAGGCGACGCGGTCGCCCGGCTTCACATCCGCGACCTCGCGGCCGACCGATTCGACCACGCCCGCCGCCTCGCTGCCGGCGGTAAACGGCAGGGGCATTTTGTAGATGCCCTCGCGCTGATAGATGTCGACGAAATTGACGCCGATCGCCTCGATCCGGACGAGCGCGTCGGCGCCACCGGGCGCCGGCGCCGGCAGTTCCTCGAATTTCAAGACTTCCGGTCCCCCGGATTGGTGCACGCGGACGGCGTTCATATGCGTCGCTCCTCGCTCAGGCTGTGGCCGGATCGGCTAGGACAGATGGAACACCACCATCTTCAGCTCGGTCATCTCCTGAACGGCGTACTTGGGACCCTCTTTGCCGAAGCCGCTTTCCTTCAGGCCGCCGTAGGGCATGAGGTCGACCCGCCACTGCGGGCCCCAGTTGATGTGGATGTTGCCGGACTCGACCTCGCGGGCGAACTTCATCGCCCAGTTGACGTTCTGCGTGAACACCCCGGCCGAGAGCCCGTAGTTGCTGTCGTTCGCCATCGCGATCGCATCGTCGATGCTGTTCGCCGGCGTCACGGCCACCGCCGGCCCGAACAGCTCGCTGCGGGAGATGCGCATCTCGGGCGTCACGTCGGCGAGGATCGTCGGCGCGTATACGGCGCCCTGCCGCTCTCCGCCGGTCACAAGGCGGGCGCCCCCGGCGACCGCTTCCTGGACCCACGATTCTACGCGCTTCGCGTCTGACTCGCGGACCATCGGCCCCATCTTCACGCCTTCCGCGAGCGGGTTGCCGGTGCTGATCGCCGAGACCTTCGTCTTGAGCGCGTTGAGGAAGTCGCCGTAGATCGCTTTATGCGGGATCACGCGCTGCGTGCTGATGCAGACCTGCCCGGCGTTCGCGTAGCCGGTCGCGGCGATCGCCGCGGCGACCTTCTCGAGGTCGGCGTCGGGCATGACGATCGCCGGCGCGTTGCTGCCGAGCTCCATCGTCACCTTCTTGAGGCCGGCGGTCTTGCAGATCCGCTCGCCGACGTCGCGGCTGCCGGTGAAGGTGATCTTCCGCACGCGCGGATCGGCGCAGAGCTTGTCGCCGATCTCGCCGCCGCTGCCGGTGAGGCACTGGATGCCTTCGGCCGGTACGCCGGCGTCGAGCAGCAGCTGCGTGAGCTTGAGCGCGGAGAGCGGCGTATCGGTCGCGGGTTTCAAGATCACCGCGTTCCCGCCGGCGATCGCCGGTCCCACCTTGTGCGAGACCAGATGCAGCGGGAAGTTGAACGGGCTGATGCCGACGACCACGCCGCACGGCACGCGCAGCGTGAAGCCCATCTGCGTGGCATTGGTCACACCGGGCGCGCCGTCGAGCGGCACCACTTCGCTGCCGAGCCGCTTGGCCTCTTCCGCGGAGAGCACGAGGATCTCCGTGGCACGCGCGACCTCGATCCGCGACTCGGCGAGAATCTTGCCCTCCTCGAGGGTGATCGTCTTGGCGAAGTCCTCGGTGCGCGCCGTCAGGAGCTCCGCCGCCTTCTTGAGGATCTGCGCCCGCTGGTAGCCGCTGAGCGCGCGCATCGCCTTGGTCCCGCGTACGGCCGTCTGGAGGGCGCGCTCCACGTCGTCGGCGTCGCCCTTCGGGACCGTGTCGACCGTCGAGCCGTCAAACGGGTTGGTGACGGGGATCGTCTGCCGCTTGTCGATCCATTCCGTGCCCACGTACATCTTCATGGCCGTCCTCCTGAGAGACGCGTCGGTACCTGCCCGCTACGGGATGTCTTCCCGGCCGTGGTCCACGCGTTCCTTGTAGAACTGGAGCACGGTCGCCCGGTCATACGCATCCATCTGCAGCCGCCAGTCCCACGCCATGACGGCGTAGGGATGCGGCATGTCCGGATAGGACACGATCAAGAGCTTGACGTTGCCGTACTTGCTCTTCGGAAATTCCTTCGCCATCCGGTCGAACTCGGCGAGGCGGTCCGCCGGAACCGGCGGCTTGTAGAGCAGAACGATGTAGCCGTGTTCGAGGCTGTGCACCCAAAAGCCGGTCTGCAGGCCGTTCGGGTAGACGCCCGCCGGCGCGGGAAACGGGTAGTGCGGGCCGGACGCCGGCGGATTGGCCTTGTAGTGAATCTGCGACCCCACCGGTACGTGATCGAACCCTTCGTCGGGAAGCTGCTGGCCCAGCATCGGGCCGGCCGGCGCCTGCGCGTGGCGCGGCTGCGAGGCCGTGTACCAAACGCCGCCCGCGGCGAGGGCCAGCACAATCACGCCGGCGATCCACCAGGCGGACGACCGCGGCGCGGGGTGCTGGGCGTCGGCCGCCCGGCGGCCGGCCCGGGAGACGACGACGGCGCGGCGCTGGGCACGGGAGAGGTGCATCGGATCTTGCGACAGTCTCGTCACTCCTTTGAAGACACGGCGTTGATGGGACGCGGTGCCCTTCAATATTACTATGCGGGGGCCGTCTACGGCGCGGCGGCGCCGCGCTCGATCCCGAGGTAGATCCGCTCGACCTGGGGATCGTGCCGGAGATCGGCGGCGCGGCCTTCCAGCACCGTCCGGCCCGTCTGCAGCACGTAGGCGTAGTCGGCGATCTCGAGCGCGAGCGGGACCGACTGTTCGGCCAGCAGCAGCGTGAGGCCCTCGTCGTGGAGACGCCGCAGCGTCTCGTAGAGCGCTTCGACCACCGTCGGCGCCAGGCCGAGGCTCGGCTCGTCGAGCAGGAGCAGTTTGGGATCGCTCATCAGCGCGCGGCCGAGCGCCAGCATCTGCCGCTCGCCGCCGCTCAGCGTGCCGGCGCGCTGCCGCGCCCGCTCGCGCAGCCGCGGGAACAGCGTGTAGACGCGGTCGAGGAGCGCCGGCACCCGCGTCCGCGGAAGCGGGACCGCGCCGAGCCTCAAGTTTTGCTCGACGGTCTGCTTCGTGAACAACCGCCACCCCTCGGGAGACAGCGCGAGCCCGCGGCGGACGATCGCCGTGGCGCCGAGCCGGTCGATCCGCGCGCCGTTCCAGGTGATCGTCCCGCGGCTCGGCGCCGCGAGCCCCGCCACCGCGTTGAGGGTCGAGGTCTTGCCGGCGCCGTTCGAACCGAGCAGCGCGACGACGCGGCCTTCGGGGACCTCGAACGACACGTCGGCGACCCCCACGAGGTCGCCGTAGCGCACCTCCAGGTGCCCGACGGTCAGCATGCCGGCTGTCGTGTCATGGCCGCCGGCGGGTGAGGCTGCGGCCGAGGTAGGCCTCGACGACCTCGGGCTGGTTGACGACCGCGTCCGGCGCCCCGGAGGCGATGACCTCGCCGTGGTTCAGCACGATGATCCGCTGCGCGAGCGCCAGGATCACCTCCATCACGTGCTCGACGATCACGAGCGTCACGCCGCGCCGGTGAATCTCACGCACCAGCTCGATCGCCTGCCGAATCTCCGAGGGCGTGAGTCCGGCGAGGGCCTCGTCGAGCAGCAGCAGCCGCGGCTCGGTGGCGAGGGCGCGGGCGATCTCGAGGCGCTTGCGGCCCGGCGTCCCGAGCGTCGCCGCCCGCAGATGGGCGACGCCGGCCAGCCCGGCGAAGTCGAGCACGCGCGACGCGGCCTCGCGCGCCTCGGCCACGCCGGGGTGCCGGAGGAACGCGCCGACCATCACGTTGTCGAGGATCGTCACGTCGGTGAACGTGGCCGGGATCTGGAACGTGCGGGCCATGCCCAACCGGGCGTGGGCCTCGGGCGGCGCCGCCGTGACGTCGGCGCCGTCGAACCGCACCCGTCCCGCGGTCGGGACCGCCTCCCCGGCCAGGCAGTTGAACAGCGTCGACTTGCCGGCGCCGTTCGGGCCGATGATCCCGACGATCTCGCCCGCGGCCACCTCGAGGTTCACGCCGCGGACGGCGAGGAAGCCGTCGAACGCCTTGGAGACGGCGCGCGCCTCAAGCAGCATGCCGCACCGGCGGGGTCGGCCGCCGCCTGAGGGCCGGTACCACGCGGTCGCGCCAAATGGCGAGCAGGCCGCCGGGCTCGAACAGGCTCAACAGGATGATGATCCCGCCGTAGAAGATGAACGTGAAGCCCGTGCCGCTCCCGCCGAAGAGCACGTTGGCCGTCTGCTCGAGGGGGATCAGGATCGCCGCGCCGAGCAGCGGCCCGAAGAGCGTGCCCGCGCCGCCGAGCGCCGTGACCATCACCATCTCCACCGAGATCAGCACGGCGAGCCCGCTGTCGGGATCGATGAACCCGATCATCACCACGTACAGCGATCCGGCGACCGCGGTGAAGGCCGCGCTCAGCATCAGCGCGTAGAGCTTGTACCGTCGCGCCGGGACGCCCAGGCTGCGCGCCGCGCGCTCGCCGGCGCGGATCGCGCGCAGATAGTAGCCCATCCGGCTCCGTTCCATCCAGGCGGTGACGCCGAGCAGCGCGGCGAGCGCGACAAGAAAGATGTAGTAGTAGGTGACGGAGCCGCGAAAAGTGAGGTCCCACACCGTGCGCGCGGTCGCCGGGCCCTGAAGGCCCACCGCGGCGCCGAGCGGCGGCCAGTTGCTGACCAGGATACGGATGAGCTCCGCGACCGCGATCGTCGTCATCGAGAAGTAGTGGCCCTGCAGCCGCAACGTCGGCACGCCGATCGCGACGGCGATGGCGAGGCTCACGGCCACGCCGAGCGGCAGGCCGAGCGCCGGCGCCGCGTGCCAGTGCGCGTAGACGAACGCCGGCATGTAGGCGCCGGCCCCGAAGAACATCGCGTGTCCGAACGAGATCTGTCCCGCGTAGCCGCCGAGGATGTTCCAGGCCGACGCCGAGATCGCCGCGAGCACGACGAGCGCCAGCACGCGGTGGTAGAACGACCCCTGGAGGATGAGCGGCGCGAGCAGCGCGGCCGCGGCGAGCAGCGTCCAGCGCCAGCGCATCAAACCCGCTCGCCCATCAGGCCCTGCGGCCGGACCCAGAGGATCGCGACGAACAGCGCGTAGACGACCACGTCCTTGTAAACCGGCCCGATGTAGAACGCCGAGGTCGCCTCGATCAGGCCGATCAGCAGGCCGGAGACCATCGCGCCCGGCACGCTGCCGAAGCCGCCGAAGGCCACGACCACGAAGGCGATGATCGCCAGCGACTCCCCGACGGTCGGCGAGATGTAATAGAACGTCGCGATCAGGGCCCCCGCGACGCCGGCGGCCGCGGCGGCGAGGCCCCACGCCAGCGCCTGCATGCGATCGGGGCGGATGCCCATCAGCATCGCGGCCTGGCGGTCTTCGGCCACGGCGAGGATCTGGCTGCCGAGCGCGGTGCCGGTGAGCAGGCGGTGCATGCCGGCCGTCAGCAGGAGCGCGACTCCGCCCGCGACGAGCTGGGCGACGCCGATGAAGATGGGACCGACGCGCACCGTGCCCGACAGGGCGGTCGTCGGCAGGGTCACGAAGTTGGCGCTGAAGATCCAAAACGCGCTGTAGCGGAGCAGCAGCGCGAGGCCGAACGTCGAGAGGAGCTGCGCGAGCATCGGCCCGCGCATGACGCGGCGGATCAGCGCGTAGTAGACGGCCGTCCCGAACAGGAACATCAGCGCCGCGGCGGCGATGGTGAACACGGCCGGACCGGCGTGGAGCCACACCACCGCGAGGAAGGCCAGATACATCCCGGCCATCACGAAGTCTCCGTGGGCGAAGTTGACGACGTTCATCATGCCCCAGATCAGCGTGAGGCCCGAGGAGAACAAGGCGTAGACGGCCCCGAGGAGCAGACCGCCGACGAGGACTTGGACCGCGACGATCACGGCGCGCCGGCCCGGTTGGAGATCGCGCGGCGTGAGCCGGGGCGGCGCCCCGGCTCACGCCAAAGACAGGTGATCAGGCGAACGGCGCGGCTACGGCTGCGAGCCCTTGAACGGCCACGCGAGCGCACCCTCCGCCGCCGACTTCGGCCACACCGTCACCCAGTCCGTCCCGGCCAGCTGCGTGAGGTAGGTGTACGCGAGCACGTTCTGGCCGGTCTGATCGAACCGCACGCCCTTGTAGCCCATCATCAGCTGTTTGGGCGTCAGGTTCGTGGCGGCGAGCGCCGCGCGGATCGCCTCGGGGTTCGTCGAACCGGCGCGGTTGATCGCGTCGGCCAGCACGAGAAAGCCCTGCATGTTCCGCCCGCTCGTGTCGTCCAGGTCGCGGCCGGTCTTCGCCTTGTACAGCTGGTTGATCCGGTACGTCGCGCTGCCCGGCTTGCCGACGCTCCACGCGCTGCGGTTGACGGCGCCCTGCGCGAGGGTCCCCACGGTGGTGACGAACGACGGATCGGAGAACCCCGAATCGTCGCCGATCACGACCTTGGGCTTGTAGGCGAGGCTCTTGAACGTCTTCATGAAGAGGATCGAATCCGACGTGTAGCTCACGAAGATGACGACGTCGGGGTTCTTTTGCTTAAGCTGCAGCACCTGGGCCGAGACGTCGGTGCCGTTGGCGGCATATGGGATCTGCGCCACGACGTTGTATCCGTCCTTGCCCAGCCGCTCCTTGATCACGCCCCCGACCGAGGTGCCGTACTCGGTGTTCTCGTTCACGATGGCGACCGTCTTCACCGGATGCCCCATCGTGCCGAGATCTTTCAGGAAGCCGGAGTAGGCCGCGGCGAAGTCGGTGCCGATGGGCGTCGTGCGGAACACCCATTTGAAGCCCCGCCCCGTGATGTTGGGCGAGGACGAGTCGCCGACCATCCATGGGATGCCGTTCCGCTCCGCCACGGTGGTCGCGGCGAAAGTCACCGACGACTGGTACGCGCCGACGATCGCCGCGACGTGCTGCTGCGTGATCAGCCGCAGCGCCTCGCTCTGTCCGAGCGACGGAGTGCCCTGATGGTCGGCCGAAATGAGCTGGATCTTCGCCCCGCCGAGCTTCGGCAGACCTGCCGTCGCGCCGAGCGGGATGCTGGACAGTTCGGGGTGGGCGTCGTTCACGATCTCCGCCCCCACCTCGATGGCCGCCTTCGACGCCTGACCGGCGGCGCCGGAATTGCCGCTGAGCGGCATCAGCACGCCGATTTTGACGACGGCCGGGGCGCCGAGGCCGGGCATCGGACCGGACACCGCCAGAGCAACAACGCCGGCGGCCGCAGCCACCGTGAGCCACGTACGCATTCGATCGCCCTCCTTGCGCCGGACGGCGTTCCACCGCGCCGGCAATTGTGAATGGCTCACGCCGTTCGATGGACTAAACAGGCAGTCCTGCCCGGATGAAGGACCGCGCGGATAAGGTTTATGAGGTTTACACCCGAGTCCGGGGTAAATACGCGGCACAACATTCCATGCCAACCGCACAAGGGGGTAGAAGAATGCGTCGCCTCACGAGCTACGTGCTCGCGCTGGTCGGGGTCGTCGCGCTGGCCACGGCCGGGGCGGCTCAGAGCTCGGCCGTCATCCCGGGGAAGGGAGTCGGCGACTATCAGCTCGGGCAGGCGCTCGATCCGCTGGTGTCCACGCTCGGGCCGCTGCACTCGTCGGACGATCTCCCGTCGGGCACGATGACCGGCTACTACTGGCCGCTCAAGCGGATCGGCGTCATCGCGCAAAAGGACTCCAAGCGAATCGTCGCGCTGGTCGTCTCGCTCGACGACACCTACAGAACCGACCGGGGCGTCACGATCGGGTCGGACCTCAATGCCTTCCGTACCGCGTACGGCAAGGAGGACAGCATCGACGAGCATCAGGACGACAACACGTACGTCTACAACAAGATCGGCATCGCGTTCGTGGTGGACAACGGCGGGGCGCTGGACCAGCGGGTCTCGCTGATCTACGTCTTCCCGCCCGGCCAGTACGGCAGCATCTTCACGACGCAGGGCGACTAAGCCTCGCAGATCCTGGAACCCCGCCGGCCGCCGACGCGGCGGGTTCATAAACGAAGCCGCCCGGCTCGGACCAGCGAGCCGGGCGGCTTGGCTGTGTCCCCTCGAGGCCTCAGTACAGCCCGCCGTTCGCGTCCAGGATCGCGCCGTGGACGTGCCGGGCGCGCGGGGAGGCGGCAAAGACGATCACCTCCGCGATGTCCTCCGGCCGCGCCAGCCGGCGAAGCGGGGTCCGCTCCACGATGGCGCGGCGCTCCCCCTCGTTCGTGTACCGGTCGAGCAGGTCCGTTTCGGTGGGTCCCGGGCAGACACAGTTGATCCGCACGCCGGTGCCGGCCAGCTCCGAAGCCAGGTGGCGCGTCAGTCCGATGAGCCCGTACTTGGAGCACGTGTACTGCGCGCCGTTGACGAGGCTGAGGCGCCGCCCGGCGATCGACGACACGAACACGAGCGCGCCGTCGCGCCGCGCCAGCATCGCCGGCAGCAGTGACTGCGCGCAGAACAGCGCGCCCCTGAGGTTCACGTTGAGCACCCGGTCCCAGCGCTCTTCCGTGATCTCGAGCACCGGATCCGGAAATCCGATGCCGGCGTTCGAGACGAGAACGTCGACGGCGTCGAACGCGCGCGCGGCCGCCTCCGCCATCGCCCGCACCGCCTCCCGATCGGCGACGTCGACCGCAACCGCCAGCGCGCGCCCGCCCGCGGCCCGGACCGCGGCGGCGGTCTCCTCCGGCGGCGCGAGATCGGCGGCGACGACCGCGGCGCCTTCCGCCGCGCACCGCACGGCCACGGCGCGGCCGATGCCCCGCCCGGCGCCGGTCACCAGCACCGTCTTCCCGGAGAGGTCAGCCACGGCGCCCGCCGGCGCGCCACCGCGCGAGCGCGTCCCAGTTGAACCGGACGCCGTGTCCGGGACGGGCGGGCGGCGTGAAGTACCCGTCCGCGGTGCGCATCGGCTCGTCGAGCGCCTCGAGTTCGGTCAGGTTGCCGCCGTCGAGGTCCTCGATCATCGAGGCGAGCCGGATCGCGCAGCAGAGCTGTCCCGACAGCTCCAGCACGAGGTGCGGGGCCGTCGGGATGCCGTAGCCCTCCGCGAGATGCGCGATCTTGAGAAACGGCGTGATGCCGCCGACGCGCGCGACGTCCGGCTGCACGACGTCGACGGCATCGTGGCGGAGAAATTCGTTGAAGGCGGCGGCCGAGAACAGATTCTCGCCGAGCGCGATCGGACACCGGACCTGCGCGCGCAGCCAGGCGTGCCCGGCGACGTCCTCCGCGGGGAGCGGCTCTTCGATCCAATACGGATCGTACGGCTCGAACCCGCGGATCCGCCGCGCCGCCTCCCCCGCCGTCCACTTCTGGTTGGCGTCGAGCATGAGAATCGCGTCCGGACCGATCTCCTCGCGCACCGCGCGCACGCGCTCGAGGTCGACGCGCGGATCGTCGGATCCCACCTTCATCTTGAACGCCCGGAACCCGCGCGCCCGCCACCCGCGAAACTGCGCCAGCAGCTCCGGGATCGGGAGGTTCAGGTTGATGCCGCTCCCGTACGCCTCCGCACGGTCCCGGCTCGCCCCGAGCAGACGGTAGAGCGGTTCGCCGGCCGCCTGGGCCTTGAGGTCCCACAGCGCGACGTCGACGGCGGACAGGCCGAGAAGCGCGAGCCCGGCCGGCGCCGCGTCGCGCACGGTACCGTGGAGCGTGTGCCACGTGCGCTCGACCAGCGCCGGGTCGAGCCCCGCCACGATCGGGAGGACATCGTCCGTCAGGAACGCAGCGATCGCCGTCCCGCCCGCGCCGACGGTAAACGTCCACCCCACGCCCTCCTGCCCCGTATCCGTGCGCAGGCGGGCCGTAATCAGTTCGAAGACGCTGATCGTGTGGCCGGAGCTCTGCCAGGGCTGCCGCAGCCGGATCCGGTAGCACGCCGCCTCGCCGCCGGTGACTTTCATCGGGGCCCTCCCGACACGCCGGCGGCGCCGCGATCGCGCAGGGCGAATTCGGCCGCCGCCTCGTCCATCCGCAGAAAGGCCGCGCCGAGATCGCGCGTGGCGTCGATGAGGCGCTCGAGCGTCAGCATGCGGTGGCCGCGGCCGGTGACCTGAGGATGGAAGGTATAAGTCAGGACCCCCCAGTCGGCCGAGCGCACCATGTACCGGAAGTCGTCGACCCAGTTGTCGAGTACCCCGGCCGCGTGCATGAGCCCCGGCTGCAGGCCGTTTGGGAAGGACGCCCGCTCGAAGTGCGGGTAGTCATCGAGCGACCACGACACCGGCATCTCGATGAGCGGCGTCGTCTTCCCCCACCGCACCGCGCCGTCCGGGCCGACCTCATCGCCCTGCCGGGCGCGGTACGGCAGATGATCGTGCGCCATCATGCTGGAGTCGTAGACGAAGCCCTGCGAGAGCAGCAGCGGAATCGTGTGCGGGCTGAGATCCCAGGACGGCGAGCGGTAGCCGCGCGGGGCGCCGCCGGTGATCCGCGCGATCGCTTCCAGGCCGCGGACCAGCACGCGCTCCTCGTCGTCGCGGGACAGCGTGGCCGGCGGCTCGTGCAGGTAGCCGTGGTGTGCGATCTCGTGCCCCTCCGCGTGAATGCGCCGGCACATCTCCGGATAGGTGTCGAGCGTGTGCCCCGGGATGAACCAGGTCGCGGTGATCCGGCGGTCCCGCAGCAGATCGAGGATGCGCTCGGCGCCGACGACCCCGAACTCGCCGCGCGAGAGCGCGGTCGGTGTCGTCTGACCCCGCCGGACCCAGATGGAGATCGCGTCGAAATCGAACGTCAGGCAGACCACATGCCGTGCCATCGCTGTGCCCCCTTGAGCCGGCCGCGTCGTGAGGTTACCCGGCGCGCGCTCCCGCCCCTGTCGCCGCGGCGGTCCTTATTGGTCGAACAGGTTGTTCAGCGACTCCGCGACCGTGGGGTGCGCGATCGCCGCGTCCCGCAGCGCCGTATACGGCAGCCGGCCCATCATCGCGGTCTGGACGATCGTCATCACCTCGCCGCCCATCACGCCGAGGATCACGCAGCCGAGGATCTGCCCCGACGCTTCGTCGACGACGGCCTTCATGAGCCCGCGCGTCTCGTCCATCTCGATCGCCCGAGCCACGTTCTTCATCGGCGCCGTGAACACCCGGACCGGCCGGCCCTGCTTGCGCGCCTGGGCTTCGGTGAGCCCGACCCGGCCGAGCTCGGGGTCCATGAAGACGCAGAACGGCACCAGCCGGTTCGCGATGCTCGCCCCGCCGCCGCCGAGGAGGTTCCGCTGCACGACGCGGAAATCGTCGTAGGAGATGTGGGTGAACGCCGGCCCGCCCTTCGCGTCCCCGAGACAGTACACGCCCTTCACGTTGGTTTCCAGACGGTCGTTGACGCGGATGAAGCCGCCGCGGTCGGTCTCGATGCCGGCGGTCTTGAGATCTAGGCGGTCGGTGTTCGGCGTGCGCCCCACGGCCACCAGGAGGTGGGAACCGGTCAGCGTCCGCTCGGCGCCGCCGTGCTCCCGAACCGCCAACCGGATGGCGCCGTCCGGGCCGCGATCGACCCGGTGCGCGTCGGCGCGTAACACGATGTCGATGCCGTCCTCGCGCAGGATGCCCTCCACCGCCTGCCCGACGTCCGGATCTTCGCGCGCGCACATCTGCCGCCCGCGCTGCACGAGCGACACACGGCTGCCGAACCGCCGGAACATCTGGCCGAACTCGATGCCGACGTACCCGCCCCCCAGCACCAGCAGGTGCTCCGGCACCGTGTCGAGCTCCATGATTGAGGTCGAGTCGAGCGCCGGCACGCCGTCCAGTCCTGGCAGCGGCGGCCGCGACGGCCGCGCGCCGGTATTGATGAAGATGAGATCACTCGAAAGCGCGCGGCTCCCGCCCTCGCCGAGGGCCACGGCGACCTCGTGGGATCCGGTGAACCGCGCCTCGCCCCGGATGAGGTCGAGGCCGGCGAGCTTCGCCAGCCCGCGCTCGCTGCCGCCGCGAAACTTCTCCACGATGCCGCGCTTGCGTTCGCGGACCTTCGTCATGTCCACCGAGATCGGACCCGTGCGCACGCCGTAGTCGGCGCCGCGGCGGGCCAGATACGCGACGCGCGCGCTCGCCACCATCGTCTTGGTGGGCGTGCAGCCCTCGTTGACGCAGGTGCCGCCGACGTGCTCGCGCTCGACGAGCGCCGTCCGGCGGCCGGCTTCGGCCAGCGCCCGCGCGAGCGGGGTGCCGGCCTGGCCGGATCCGATCACGATCGCGTCGTAGTGTACCGCGGCAGACGCCATAAGGACCTCCTCGCGCCGGCCGGCTGCGGCCGTCCGGCGCCACGGCTTCTTTTTCCCGGGAACCTGCCATCCTGCCGTTGAACCATCCGCCCGTGGCTCCCACGTCGACGACACACACGATCGCCCTCATGGAGGGCGACGGCATCGGGCCGGAGATCGTCGCGGCGGCCCTTCCGGTGCTCGAGGCCGCCGCCGCATCGGACGGAGCGCGCCTCGAATGGCGACGCCTCGACGCGGGCACCCGCGCCTACGCCCACACCGGAAGCAGCGTCCCTCCCGACGTGCTCGAGGCGTGCCGCGGGGTGCGGGCGATGCTGAAGGGCCCCGCCGGACTGCCGGGCGTCCGGCACGCCGACGGCACCGAGGCCGGCACCGTCGCGGGACCGCTGCGCAAGGCGTTCACCCTGTTCGCCAACGTCCGCCCGGTGCGGCGCGTCCCCGGCGTACCGGCGATCGCGCCCGACGGCACTGATTACGTGATCGTCCGGGAGAACACCGAGGGCGCCTACGCGACCCGGGACGCCGGCGAGGTCACCGGCGACGGCGTCGAGGACCGCATCCGGATCACGCGCGAGGGGACGGCGCGGGTGGCCCGCCTGGCGTTCGAGCTCGCGCGGCGGCGTGCCGCGGCGCGCGCGGCGTCGCCCCCGGGGTCCGGCGGCGCGGCGCGCGTCACGTGCTGCGACAAGGCCAACGTGCTGCGGTCGTTCGCGTTCTTCCGGCGCGTCACCGGCGAGGTGGCGGAGCGGTATCCCGACGTAGCCTTCGACGCCGTGTACGCCGACGCCGCCGCGGCGGCGATTGTGGATCAATCGCGGCGGTTCGACGTGCTGCTGGCGGAGAATCTGATCGGCGACATCCTCAGCGACGTCGCGGCCGCGACGATCGGCGGCCTCGGATTCTGTCCGGCGGCCAACCTCGGCGAGGGCCACGGCCTGTTCGAGCCGGTCCACGGATCCGCGCCCGACATCGCCGGCACGGACCGCGCCAATCCCACGGCGATGATCCTCGCGGGCGCGATGATGCTGGAATGGCTCGGCCTGCCGGCGGCCGCGGAGCGGGTGCGGCGCGCGGTGGACCGTGCGGTTGCCACCGGCGCCCTCGGCCTCCAGCCCGACGGCCGGGCCGCGTCGACGCGCGGAGCCGGACGGGCCGTCCTCGAGGCGCTCGCCTGACCTCGGCCTACCGCCGCCCCAATGCCTCCGCGACCCCGGCGGCCAGCGCCGCCCCTTCCCGGAGCGCCGCCCGCACGCGGTTGCACTCCCGCAGCAGCTGCGCTTTCAAGAATCCGTAGTCGCGGGTGCCGGCGAGCGACGCGAGGGCGCCGGCGGCACTGAGGCCGGGCAGCACGTACCGGCCGCTCGCCCGCATGATCGGGGACCACTCGGCGGGGTCGTGGAAAAACCGGCCCCGGCGGCTGTACACGACGGGGTTCATGATGCGGCTGAGGCGCAGGAGCGCGGTGTTGAGCCGGCGCGCCGCGGAGGGATCTTTGGCCCCGGCCCGCCGCTCGTCGAGGCTTCGCGACGCCGCGATGAACGCGTCGGCGTCCGCGACGAGTGGCCCCAGATCGAGATGTGCGCCGAGCGACGGCTGGAGGTCCGCGGCGGTCTTCCGGATCTCCTCGCCGGTGTCGCCGGGCGCAAGCGGCAGGACGCGCGCGTTCGCGAGCTCGCCGACGGCGGTGGCGCCGATCCGCGTGTCGGTCGTAAGGATCGACGCGTCGGCTTTGTCGAGGGTGTCGAAGTCCGTGTGCCACCACCACGCGTTCGCCGCGCCGCCGGTCCACGGCCGGAAGTCAACGTGGTCCTCAGGCAGAAACGGATAGATCGAAAACGACGAGACCCCGTTCGGGAGAAACGACTGGTCGGCCGCGCGGGCCGGCCGGTGCGCCGGCGGATCCGCGACACCCGTGGTGCGCGTGATGATCTGCTTCGCGAACTGCTCGAGGTCGGCCGTGGTGTTGCGGGCGACGTAGCGCGTCGCCCCGCGCACGCCGGGTGAATCGACGTTGTAGTAGGCGAGGCACCGCTCGGCGAGGTCGAAGAAACGGGTGTCGGCGTACCACGTCGACCCGCTGTACCGGCCGTGCGAGTGGCCCGGCCACCAGCAGACGCGGACGCCGCGCGCGAGCGCGGCGCGGTGGTCCCACAGGACCCGCGCCATCTCCAGCAGGCACGCATCGCCCGTCGCGTTGTCCGTGATGCCGGCGTTCCACGAGCAGTAGTGCGCGCCGACGAGCACAAACTGGTCGGCGTCGGCGCCGCCCGCCCCCGTCCCCGGAATCGTCGCCTCCGGCAGCAGCGAACGCAGCCATTCGGTCTTCACCTCGGCGACGATCCGCACCCGGACCGGCCCGCCGCGCCCGAGGAGCCCGCGCAGCGTCCGCCCGCCCTCGACGTCGACGGAGATCGCGGGGCACTGCGGCAGCCGGTCGGCCTGATCGAGATCGGGCGTGCCCCAAATCGTCGTCCCGATCATGTTGTGGATGACGCGGTCCTGGTTCGTAAACACCACCGCGGCGCACCCGGCGCGGCTCGCCCGCAGCACCGTCACCGGCGTGGCGAGCCCGCCGACGAGCGCGGCCCGGCCGGCGCCGCGCTCGACCTGGCCGTCCGCGATGTCGCTCAACTCCGCGACGAGGCCGTCCGGTCCCGTGGATCTCGCAAATGAGTGGGTCAGGCACGGCAGCGTGAGCCGCTCCGGCTCGAGCACCTCGAGCGTCGCGCGGATCGGGTAACTGAGGAACGCGTCGAACTCGTGGACCTCGACCGGCACACCGGCGCCGTGAAGCCGGCCGGCGATGTACTCGGCCGCCCGCCGCTCGCCGGGTCCTGCGGTGTCGCGGCGCACGCCGGCAAACCACTCGAGATGACCCGCGAGGCGCTCCGGACTGACCGCCGCCGCCGCCGTTTCCAAGGGACTCGCCAAGGATCGCCACCTCCGCCGCCGCGCGCACGATTCGCTCACGACCTTCTGTGCAGTTCGGAGCGCGCGGGGCGCGCCCCTGGCGGCCCCGCGAGGGCTGCACCCGGCGCGGGTCGAAGAGCGTTCCCCCGCACCGGACGCGGGGGATGTTCGCGCGAGGAGGGCTGCCGTGGCTCCGCTCGATGCTGTGTCGCAGGACCATCTCACCGAGTTCAACCGCACGATCGCGAAATGGACGCGCCTGTCGGGCTCCCGGGACGAACGCGAGGCGGCCGCGTACGTGGAAGACCGGCTGCGGTCGTTCGGGTACGCCGCGCAGACGATCGTGCACGACGCCTACATCAGCCTCCCCCGCGCCGCCTCGCTGCGCGTTACGAAGCCGGAGCCGCGCGACCTGCCGTGCATCACCCACTCCATGGGCATCCCCACCGCCGGGCGCGCCGTGTCCGCCGAGCTCGTCTACGCGGGCAAGGGCACGCCGGAGGAATACGCGAAGGCCGGCGCGGCCGGCAAAATGGCCCTCGTGGAGGGCCGGGCCACGCCGGCGCACGCGGTCAACGCCACGCGGGCCGGCGTGCTCGGCATCATCTGCATCAGCGGCCGGCACGCCCACGAGATGTGCTGCTCGCCGATCTGGGGCAACCCGGCCGAGAGCACCAAAGATGCCCTGCCGCGCGTGCACCTCCTGTCGGTGCACAAGGCGGACGGCGAAGCGCTGCGCGCCCTGTGCGCGCGCGGCCGGGTGGACGTACAGTTCACCGCGGAGGTCGAGACGGGGTGGACGAAGACGCCGATCGTGACCGGCGACCTCGCTGCGGGCCACCCGGACGCGGACGGCACGTTCGTCCTGTTCTCCGGCCACCTCGACGGCTGGTACCTCGGCGCGATGGACAACGGCAGCGCCAACGCCGCGATGCTCGAGGTCGCCCGGATCCTCGCGCCGCGCAGGGACTCGTTCCGGCGGGGCCTGCGGCTCGCGTTCTGGTCCGGACACTCGCACGGCCGCTACTCGTCGTCGGCGTGGTACGCCGACGCCAACTGGTCCGAGCTCGCGGAGCGCTGCGTCTGCCACGTCAACGTCGATTCGCTCGGCGCGATCGACGCCGACGCGTTCGCCACCAACTCGATGCCCGAGACGGCGCCCCTCGGCGTCTGGGCGGTGAAAGAGGCCGCCGGCGCCGCGCTCGACGCCAAGCGCGTCGGCCGCAACTCCGACCAGTCGTTCCTCGGCGCCGGGATTCCGTCGCTGCTCGGCTCGGTGTCGCACCAGGCGGACGGCAGCCTCGGATGGTGGTGGCACACGCCGCACGACACCCTCGACAAGATCGACCCGGCGCGCCTCGTCCGCGACACCAAGATCTTCGTCCTCGCGATCTCGCGGCTGCTGGAAGATCCGGTGGTGCCGCTCGACTACGGGGCCGCGGCCGGCGACTTGAAGCGCAGCCTCGACGAGCTGCAGACGGCGGGGCGCGACTTCGACCTCGGTCCGGCGCGGTCGGCCGCCGGCCGCCTCGACGAACTGTGCGCGCGCCTCGCCCGCGCGTCGGCCGGCGTCACCGGCGGGGCGCCGGCCCGGCACATCAACGCCTGCCTGCGCCGCGTGGGCCGCGCGCTGATCCCGGCGACCTACACGTCGACCGGACCGTACGCGCACGACCCCGCGCTCGAGACGCCGTTCCTACCGCGCCTGGCCGCTCTTCGCCGGCTGGCGGCCCTGCCCGCCGACGGCGACGAGGCGAAGTTCCTGCGCGTCGACCTCGTGCGCGGCCGCAACGCGGTCACCGCCGCGATCGAAGAGGCGTGCCGGCACGTGGAGGCCTGTCTCGAGCGTCTGGGCTAGCGTTCCGCGGCGCCGCCGCTATCGTCCGGCAGCAGGCCCCGGGCGTTGAGCACCGCCACTTCGTGCCGCTCCAGCACGGCCGACGCGGCCGTGCCGATCGCGAGCGACCAAAAGAGCGGGCCGATGCCGAAATACGAAAGATGCGACACCGCCACCGCGAAGGCGAACAGCGGCCCCACCACGAGCGGTCCCCGCAGCGCTTCCTGCAGCGTCGAGCTGAGCGCGCCGATCAACGCGAGGCCCGCGAGCGCGAGCAGCACCGAGAGCGGCACGATGCGCAGGAGATCCGCGGCGGTCCCGGCGAGCGCGGCGATGACGAGAAAGCCCACCCCCGAAAAGTACACCGACCAGTGGCGCACGTCGTGGTCGCCGGCGTCGGGCCCCGCGGTTGGCGCGGCGAGGAACGACGCCATGCAAAACGGCGTAAACCCGAAGAACGAGCCGGCGACCGAGGCGGCGCCCGTGATTACGTCGATCGCGCGCAGCGACGCCGGATAGCGCTGGCTTCTAATGTAGACGACCGACGCGAGATTGGCCGAGGTGCTCATCAGGACGGCCAGCACCGGGGCGAACGCGATCACGGCCGTCCATGAAAACGCCGGCGGCGCGGCGTGGAGCGACGGCGCCAGCCAGCGGAACCGGTTGAGGCTGAGCATGCCGGTGAGGCTCGCCGCCGCCATCCCGACGATGACCGCGGGGAGAATGGCCGGTATCCGCGCCGGCAGGAACCGGCGGCCGAGGACGTAGGCGAGAAACGCGCTCCCGACCACGGCGGGGGCGCCGCCGGCCTCGGTGAACATGCCCGCCACGTACGGCAGGATCGCTCCCGCCATCATCGCCATGACGATCGGGCCCGGTACCCATCGTGCGACGCGCTCGCTGAGCCCGGCGGCGCCGAGCAGAAAGATGAGCAGCCCCGCGACAAGGGAGGCGCCGCGCAGCTCGGCGTAGCCGGCATGCCCGACGAGCGTCGCGGCCGCGACGGTTCCGAGCGTGCTGTACGCGGCCAGCAGCGGCTGCCGGTACCACCACGTCAGGACGAGACTCAGCACGCCGGGCACGCCGTACAGCACGGCGATCCAGGTCGTGGTCGCCGGTCCGGGGACGGCGAACAGCCGCGCGACGGTCAGTGGAAAACTCAGCGCCGCGACGGCGAAGATCGTCGGGGGCAATGCCATCGTGAGCGGCGGGATCAGACGCGACAGCGGCCGCGGCAGCCCCGCGCGCCCGAGTGCCGGCGTCCGTGCGCGCCCCTCTCCCATCGGCGCCCGCGCTCCCTCTACCGTTCAGCAGTACGTATCGTACTCGCGGCCGTCGACCGGCACGGTGATGACCGCGGGACGCCCGGATCCGAGCGCCGTCGAGGCCGCGCGGCGCAGGGCGTCCAGCGAATCGACGCGAACGCCCTCGATGCCGAACCCGCGGGCAATCGTCTCGAACTGCGGCGGCGGAAAGTCGACGCCGTAGGGCTCGAAGCCGCGCCGGCGCTGGCCGACGCGGATCAGGCTGAGGCTCGCGTCGACGAAACAGACGATCGTGACCGGCACCTCGTACTGGCGCAGGAACGTGAGGTTGTGGAGCATCATCAACAGTCCGCCGTCTCCGGCCACGGAGAGCACGGGCCGGTCGCGGAACTCGAGCTTCGCGGCAATCGCGGCCGGAACCCCGTAGCCCATGCCGGAGAGGCCGTTGGACATGAAAAACGTGTGCGGCTCGTAGCTCTCCCAGAACTGGCCGCAGTAGTACTTGTGCGAGCCGACGTCGCAGGTCAGCACCGTCTCCCGCGGCGCGGCCTCGCGCAGCGCGCGCATCGCCGCGAGCGGGCTCAACCCCGCGCCGGCCGGCGGCGCGAGCGGCTCGGGACGGATCCGCGCGCGGGCGGCCGCCAGCATCGGCTCGGGCCAGCGGCGCGGACGCGGCGCGCCGAGCGACGCGAGCGACTGCGTAATGTCCGCGAGCGGTTCGACGGGGCGGTACGCGCCTTCCGCGGTCGAGGCGCGCGACAGGTTCACGATGCGGCGGCGCACGTACCAGTCTTTGTCGCACTCCACCGGATCGAAGCCCACGCCGAGCAGGACGTCGGCCTGTTCGACGGTCTCCATCACCGCGCCGTCGACGGCCATGCCGCCGACCACACCGAGAAATCCCGGCGCGTTTTCGGGGAGCATCCCCTTCGCCTTCGGCGTCACGATGAACGGCCATCCCGTACGGTCGATGAACGTCCGCAGGGCGGGCGAATTTTGTGGTGTGCAGCCGACGCCCACGACGACGAGCGGGCGCTCGGCGCCGTCGAGCATGTCCCGCGCCTCGGCAAGCGCACCCGCCGAATCGCCGGCCTGGGGCCGCGCGGATGGGAGATCGGCCGGGGAGGCGCCGGGTTCGGCCGGCGCGGACGCGAGGTTGCTCGGCAGGGCCAGATGGACCGGCCCGGGCGGCGGGTTCACGGCGAGTTCGATCGCGCGGCGCACGAGATCGGCGGTCCCCCGCCCGTCCACCGTCGCGCTCGCCTTCGCGATCGCGCCGAACAGCCGGCCGAGCGGCAGCCGCTGGTGCGGAAAGTGCGGCGCGAGCGCGGTCGACAGGTCCGCGGTGATCGCGAGCACGGGAGACCGGTCGAGCAGCGCGTTCGAGACGCCGAGGCTGAGGTTCACCGCCCCGGGCCCGAGCGTCGCCATGCACACGCCGGGGCGGCCTGTGATCTGCCCGGTCACGTCGGCCATGAACGCGGCGCTGGCTTCGTGCCCGGTGAGATAGAACCGGATCCCCGCGCGGCGGCACGCCTCGATGAGCACGGTGATCTCCCCTCCCGGCAGCCCGAAAGCGTGGTCGATGCCGGCGTCCGCGAGAGCCGCGGCGATTGCCTCAGCGTTTGTGGCCATTCGTTCCTCCGCTGCCGCGGTCAGGGTCACCGTCGCGGCGCTCGTAATGGTATCAGGTGAAGATTCTGGACCGCAACGACTCGCCCCCTGGCCGCCGCCGGCCCCAAAACGAACGTCCGCCGGTTGCCCCGGCGGACGTTGTTCAGTCGTAGCGGCTGAGGCCCGCGGGGTTGGCGCGGCCCTTATTCGTACCGCAGCGCGACGATGGGATCGAGGGCGGCCGCGCGCAGCGCCGGGTAGTATCCGAACACCACGCCCACCGCGAGCGACGACACGAAACCCATGATGATCGACATCGGCGAAATGAGCGTCGGCCAGTGCGCCATCACGGAGGCGCCCTGCGCCGTCGCGACCCCCATGATGATCCCGATCACGCCGCCGAGGCAGGCGAGGGTGAGCGCCTCGACGAGAAACTGCATCAGGATGTCGTGCCCGCGCGCGCCGACCGCCATGCGCAGCCCGATCTCGCGCGTCCGCTCGGTGACCGACACCAGCATGATGTTCATGATGCCGATGCCGCCGACGACGAGCGAGACGACCGCGATGCCGGCGAGCAGCAGCCCCTGGGTCGCCGACGTGGCAAGGCGCACCTGCTGGATGTCGGCGATGTTCCGGACCGAGAAGTCGTTCGACTCGCTCGCGGTGAGATGATGCCGCAGGCGCAGCAAACGGCCGGTCGCATCGATGACGCCCGGCACGGCCTCGGGTGAGCTCGCGGATACGAGGATCTGGCCCACGTAGGCCTGGCCCGTCAGCCGGTCGAGCAGGGTCGTGATCGGCACCATCACAAAGTCGTCCTGGTCGCGGCCGAAGCCGGACTGGCCTTTGGATACCATGACGCCGAGGACGCGGAACGGCACGTTCTTGATGACGACGGTTGCGCCGACCGGCGAGCCGGTCGGGAAGAGATTCTGCGCGACGGTCGATCCGAGGACGGCCACCTTGGCCTCCTGGGTGACTTCCGCCTGCGTAAAGAACCGCCCGGACTCCACGTCCCAGTTGCGGACGGTGGTCCACGGCGGCGTGCTGCCCTGGATCGACGTGAACCAGTTGGTGCCGCCCGCCACGACCTGCCCGTTCGTCGACGACGACGGCGCCGCGGCGGCCACTTCGGGCACCTCGCTCGCGATCGCGGTCGCGTCGTCCAACTTGAGTGTGGTCCGGCTGCCGCCGCCGAGGTTGACGCCGCCCTGGCTGACCGCGCCGGGAATGACGACGACCAGGTTCGCGCCCAGGCTCTCGATCGACGCCAGCACCGCGGCCTGAGCGCCGGCGCCGATCGCCATCGACGTAATGACGGCGCCGACCCCGATAATGATGCCGAGCATCGTCAGAAGCGAACGGGTTGCGTTGCGCCGCAGCGCCTGCCAGGCAACGCGAAGCAGCAGTCCGAGACTCATACGCGGACCCCCTCCTTGACGGCCGCGTGGGTCTCATCAACGACCGCGCGGACCGCTTCCGGCACGGCCTCGGCCACCGGCTGGTCGGAGAGAATGCGGCCGTCCCGGAACGTCACCACCCGCTTGGACCATGCCGCGGTGTTCATGTCGTGCGTCACGACCAGTACCGTCAGGCCGTGCTGATCGTTGAGCCGCCGGAACAGCGTCATGATCTCGGCGCTGCTCTTGCTGTCGAGGTTTCCGGTCGGCTCGTCCGCCATCAGGAGCGGCACCCCGTTCGCGAGCGCGCGCGCGATGGCGACCCGCTGCTGCTGCCCGCCGGAGAGTTCGCTCGGCTTGTGATCCAGCCGGTTGCCCAAGCCGACGCTCTCCAACAACTCCTTGGCCCGCGCGGTGCGCGTGTCCCGCGATATCCCGGCGTACAGCATCGGCAGCTCGACGTTCTCGAGCGCGCTCGTCCGCGCAAGCAGGTTGAAGCTCTGAAAGACGAAACCGATCTGGCGGCTGCGAATGGTGGCGAGTTCATCGGCCGAGAGACGTGAGACCTCCTGCCCGGCCAGGCGATACGATCCGGACGTCGGCCGGTCTAGACACCCCAGCAGGTGCATGAACGTGGACTTGCCCGAGCCCGACGGACCCATGATCGCGACGAACTCGCCGCGGCGCACCTCGAGGTTCACGCCCCGGAGGGCATACACGGCCATATCACCGGTGCCGTAGACCTTGGTCAAGTCGCGGACTTCGATGAGCAGGTCCGACGTAGTTTCCGGTGGCCGGCGGATCGCCATTACGGTGTCACCGAGCGAGCGCCGCCCTGACCGCCACCCGGGCCGGTCCGGGTTCCGCCGCGCACGGCCGCGATGATCACCGGGTCGCCTTCATGGAGACCGCCGGATCTGATCTCGACGTTCTGGTTGTCCGACAAGCCGATGACCACGCGGACCGGCGCCGGCTTGCCGCTGCGCAGCACCCACACCGTCACCGTCGATCCCGGGGCGCCGGCGACCGGTGCCCCGGCCGCGCCGCCACCACCACCG
>Ga0207416_1000829_pt1 | contig 47196 bp, 42 predicted proteins | sample PaiPotPPM11metaG_FD_184107 | JGI IMG/M metagenome (GOLD analysis project Ga0207416, IMG submission 184107) | Iron sulfur acid spring bacterial and archeal communities from Banff, Canada, to study Microbial Dark Matter (Phase II) - Paint Pots PPM... ...
CCCCTAACCCCTTTCAAAGGCATTGCTCAGGTCCGTGCCGGGCAGCAACTGGGGGTGGCTGAGCCAGTCGAGCGCGATAGGGTCGTATTGACCGAAAAACGGCGAGCCGGCCGCTTCGCCGGCGAGGTCGGCGGGTACGCCCTGGTTCAGCAAGAGCGCCTTAAGATAGTCGGCCAGCAGGATGCCCTGGGTGCAGTTGCAGATGGCGTCGTAGTGCATGATGCCGCGCTGAAAGCGCATATAGACGAAGTTGTGGTTGTTGGGGTCATAGGCTGGCGCGCTCGTGGGCAGGCCCCAGATTTCCAGGTTCAGCAACGGCAGTAATGAACTGTCACCGCCTCCCGCGGGGAAGGCGTCGGACAGCGACACCGCGCTCAAGAACGTGCGGCCGAAGCCGACGGGCAGGCCGTGCCAGGTGTTGGGAGCGTGCTGCAGCGCCCATTGGATCGCGTCCTGCCCGTAGGTTGCGCTGTCTGGCGTGGGCGCAGTGCTGATCAAGTCCGGATCCGGCGCCGGGAAGGAGGAGTCATTGAAGCTCGTGTAGGGGAGTAAGCCGGTGTCCAGGAGGTTGAGGGTGCGCGGGCTGCCGTCGGCGGCGAGCTGCACGATCTCGCGCTGGAAAAATTGGGTCCGAAAGCCAAGGAAGGTGATCGTCCGGCTGGTCGGATAGCCAAAGGTGCGCACGCCGCCACGATGTTGGAAGTAATTCCAGATGGCGCTGTCGTCTACGCGGTAGCCGGTTTCGGTGAAGTAGTGCGTATCGTGTACTTGGGGCGAGAGCGCCTGGATCAACGGCAGCAAGGCGAACGTATGGCGCACCGTGGGGATAGCGACCAACCCCGGCCCGACCTCCCTCACAACTCCCCCACCGCCGGCGGCGTCGAATTGGGTCACGGCGACACGAAAAGGCAGGTGGACCCACGCTTTCATTTTGTCCGGATCGTCGCCGGACGTGCCGCCGTAGGCAATCAGCTCCGAAGGCCCAGTAACGACGAAACTGTTCACCAGATTGGGGAGTCCCAGCGCGCCGACCGGGCTTGGCTTGCTCTCCGGATAGCTATCGGCGAAGAATAGCTCGGGCGCGTTGCCGGGGGATACCCACTGCGCATTGAAGTTGCGCGCCCCGTCGACTGTCGAGGCGTCGACCAGAACCCCACCTCGAGCGCGGTACCCGCGGATCGCCACGAGGTCGGCCTCGCTCAAATCGTTGGGATCGCGCGCCAGCACGATCAGCATACGCGTGCGGGCCAGGTTTTCGCCGGCGAGCGTGTTGACGACGGCCATGGTGACGCCGGAGCGAGCGATCGAAACCAGCGAGCCAAAATTGTAGCCACGGAAGGCCCAAATGTCCACCACGCGACCGGCGCCGAGCAGCCGATCGGGCATGGCGTTGGGCGCCACGACGTAGACATCGGGACCGGGGCCGGCCGGACCATCGAGGATCTTGCGCACGGCCGGCAGGGAGCCGGTGAGTCGAGAAAAGAGGTCGTCCTGGCTGTAGGGCGGATGGTAGGCGTCGTTGTAGAGACCCTGGCCGCGGACATTGTATGCCCAGATCGCCACACCGCGCAGCACCCCCCCGGCCTGGCGGGAAACGTCGGCAACCATCTGCAGGTTGACCAGGGCATCGGCGATGGTGCTGGGGTCGGCGCTGCCTCCGCTGAGGCCCCAGCTGTTGCCACTGGACCACAGCCAGTAGGGACGCCCGTACTTGGCGGAGAAATGGCCCAGCGTGCCCAGGAAGATGTCCAGCGCGGCGATGTCGGCATCGTTCAGGGCGTCGGTGGGGGCGCCATTGCGGAAGTTCGTATCCCAGGCCGGCTGCAGGTTGGCCGGGGCCTCGCGGAAAATGTCCTCCAACGCGGGCGCCTGCATGTTGTTGCGGCCCGGCGACCCATCAAACGCCAGCGTCACGGTCAGGCCGGCATCGATGACGGCCCATTGCCGCGCCGCCCATACCGTGTACTCCACCATCACGTGCGACTGGAAGTCGCCAAGTTGCGTGACACGGTTCGGATCGATCCCCACGTCGGCAAAGTGGTAGCCGTACCGGCCGTAGAAAGCCGCGTCGCTGGCCGACGAATAGTCGACTCCGGTCGGCTCATTGGAGAGCATGACCATCAGGATCACGTCGCGATAGGGGGCGACGAACTGCTGCTCCACCCATTGGTAGTACTGCACGGTGTCGTTGCGAAAATCCCCGGCGTAGGGGGAGGCGTCTTCGCCACCGAAGTTGAGAATCGAGCCATCGGGGCCGCGTCGCAAGCTGTCCTTATGGGCCGCATTCCAGGTCGGACCCATCTGCGTTCGGTAGCCGACCGGCAAGACCAGCTTCAGACCCACCGCGCGCGCAGCGTCGAGCGCCCGCCGCTGCGCCGCGATGATGCTGAGCGCCGCGCTATTCTGTGGGTCGCTCGGATTGCTCGCGGCGGCGTAGACCGCGTAGGAGAGCCCAACCTCGTGTGCGTTCGGATCGACGTCGACCGGATTGCTGTGGCCCAGCCAGACCAGGTTGGCCCCGGCGTCGTGCATCCGCGTAAACGCTTGCAGCAGGTCCGCGGCGCTCAGATCGGGATAGGCATCCATGACCCAGCCGGCGTAGCTGTTCGTTGCCCCAGCGGCGGTGGCGTTAAGGCGGCTGGTCGATTCGGTGTCCGATGCGACGGCCGCGGATGGCAGCAAGGCTCCGCCCAGGAGCAGGAGCAGCAAGACAGTGCGGAGCTTGTGTGCGGTAGCGGTCAGTTGGAGTGTACCTTTCCAGTGGGCAAGACATCCCCCATATTACGAAGGCGCCCAGGGCCGGTAACCCAGGTGGGTGATGACGGCAGCTGGTTGGCGGCCGTGGCGATGCCGGGAGCGCGGGCGCCCGCCAGGGAGAGGTATCGCGACACCGCGCTACAGCGCCTGCACGTCGACCGGCATTCCTGATTCCGCCGATTTCCAGGCCGCCTCCGAGAGCTGCATCACGCGCAATCCGCACTCAGCAGGCGCCATGACCGGCTCCTTACCCTGGATGGCCGCGCGAAAGTTGTGGTCCGGGGTCGACGCGGCCGGGACATCGGGCACTTCAACCGGCTCATCCTGATCGAAGCGGCGCACCTGGATGAAGGGGGCTCGCGCATCCGGTTGGCCGAGCTGCCGGTAATACACCGCGCCCTCCGAGCCATAGATCGTGATGTCCTCGAACACCGCCCCGCCCTTGAAAGGGGCGTTGCCGACGATCGAGAGGGACCCGTGTGCTCCGCCCTTGAAGCTGACGGTAATGGCGGAGTTGACGTCGACCCCGAGATCGAAGCTCTGCTGCACGGCAAACACCCGCTCCGGCTCCAGGTCCGTGACGTACAGCAGGATGTCCACGATGTGGCTGCCGGAGTCGTTGAGCTGCCCCCCGCCGGAGAGATCCTTCTGGATACGCCAGCGGTTGGCCCGCTGCTGGTTGTGATACCAGTTCTGGTTCTGCTGCAGATCGACGTATTGGAGGTCGCCGATCAGTCCGCGGTCGATGGCCGCTTTCATCAGCAGGAAGGCGTGCTGGTAGTGGCGCTGATAGGAAACGAGTACGATCTTCCCGGCGGCATCGCGAGCTTGGATCACCGCCTTGGCCTCTTGCACCGAGCAGACCAACGGCTTCTCGCAGAGCACGTGCAGGCCCGCGCCCAATGCATCGACGATCTGCCCACAGTGCAAGGTGTGCGGCGTGCTGATGATCACCGCGTCGAGCTGCTCCTGACGCAGCATCGCCGCGTGGTCGTCGTAGCTGGGCACGTCGGCTAGTTGGGCATACCGTTCCTTGAGGCGTTCCACGTTCGGCGCGAAAGGCTCGGTGACGGCAACGATAGTGGCGTCGGAACGGTCGACCCATCTCGGCACGTGGGCGCCCAGCATGTTGTTGCCGGCGCCGATCAGCCCCACGCGAATTGGTTGAGGCAAACGGGCGTTCCTTTCGCTAACGCCGCCATGCTAGCAGATTGCATTCGTCCCTTCGATCACTCGACCGCGACGCCGTTGGTCGGCTCCAGCGCGGTGACCTCCGGCAAGGGCAAGCCGAGCCTGGCCTCGAACTCCGCGCGCCAGCGCTTGCCGTGGTCGAGATCCTTTGGCGTGAGCGGCTCACCTTGCGCCAGCTTTCGCAAGACCGCCAGCTCCGTGCGCGAGAAGGTCCCCGCCTCGAGTGTGTACTCTTCAAAGGCGTCGTAGGCGACAGGAGCGACCGCCCGCGTGCAGCGCGCGATCGCCTCGGCGTAAGCCCGAATCTCCTCTTGGGCGTGGTCATCGAGGCGTAGCGCCAGGAAATGGAAGCAGTTGTGCAGATTGAGCTTCCAGTACCACTCCGTGTACAGCGAGGTCGGCAGCGTGATGCGTGCCACCTCCCGCGCCAGGCCGGATTCGAGGTGCTTGTGGTAGGTCGCGTACGCAGCCTCGTATACCTGACGCATCTCGCCGATCGTCTGCTCCGCTTGCTCCGGCGGGAACGGCTCATCCGCCCGCCCCTGGCGGTTCGTCGCGCTCTGCGGGCGGACAGCGCCAGGCTCCGGCAAGTAAAACTCCTCCTGCATCTCGGAATAGCGGCCGCTTATTGAATTCACACTTGCGGTTCGATGCCTGAACCACTGTCTCTCCACAAAAATGGGCGCTTTGATGTGGAACTTGACCTCCACCATCTCAAAGGGTGTCGTGTGCTTGTGGCGCATCAGGTAGCGAATGAGCGTGCGATCGGAGCGAAGCGTCTTGGTGCCGGCGCCGTAACTGATGCGCGCCGCCTGGACGATAGCGGCGTCGTTCCCCATGTAGTCCACCAAGCGAACAAAGCCGTGGTCGTGAATAGGCAGCGCCTGGCCCAGGAGGGCTTCGGCTTCCTCGGCGACAGCGTGAGGCATCGTAGGCGGTCCTTCCTTCGAGCAGGCGCGTGGACACGAATACCATTGTTACCGCTGGCGAATGCCGGGACGGACCCTCACTCCGGCTTTCGGGCGCCCTCTGGGCGTTCTCCCCCGCAAGCGGGGGAAAGGCCCGTCTGGGATGCCCGGCTCCCCTCGCCCGCCGAGCGGGAGAGGGGCCGGGGGTGAGGGTCCGCCACCGGCCGCTGTTGCCAGACGCCCGCCAACCGACTCAACATTGCCGTGGGTATGCAGCGCATGCAATCCGGCGGGTACGATATGCTCCCTGCAACTGACCGCGCCATTTCGTGGTCAATCGTCCTGGTTTGGAGCGCCACATGCTATACGGAGCGATTCCGAACATCAAGCTGCCCGTGTCCCGCCTTATCCTCGGCACTATGGCCTTCGCTCCGGAGCCCGCGGAGCGCCTGGAGCACTGGTACTCGCTGCTTGATAGTTTCACCGCCGCGGGGGGAAACACGCTCGACACCGCCCACGTCTACGGCGGCGGTCGCAGCGAGCGGACGATCGGCCTCTGGCTGCAGCGCCGTAACCGGCGCGACGACATCGTCGTCGTCGGCAAGGGAGCGCATCCCTCCTCCGCCGCCCCCCGCCGCGTGACGCCCGAGGCAATTAGCGCCGATCTCCGGGAGAGCCTGGAGCGGCTGGGGGTGTCCTACATCGACCTCTACTTGCTCCACCGCGACGATCCTGCCGTCCCCGTCGGCCCCATTGTGGAGTGCCTGAACGAACACGCGGCCGCCGGACGTATCCGCGCCTTCGGCGGCTCCAACTGGACCACCGAGCGCATCGAGCAGGCGAACGACTACGCTACGGCTCACGGCCTGCAAGGTTTCTCGGCCGGCAGCCCGAACTTGAGCCTGGCCGTCCCCAAGGAGCCGATGTGGCCGGGCTGCGTGAGCGTCGACCACGCGGCCTATCGGTGGTATTGGGAGCGCCAATTCCCGCTGCTGTCGTGGTCGTCGCAGGCGCGGGGGTTCTTTTCGGGCCGCTTCTCTCCCGATGCGCGCGACAACGCCGACATGGTGCGGGTGTACTACGATGAGGGGAACTGGGAGCGGCTCAAGCGCGCTCAGGAGATGGCAGCCGAAAAGGGATGTACCACGACGCAGATCGCACTGGCGTGGCTGATCCGGCAGCCCCTGGCCGCCTATGCGCTGATCGGTCCGCTGGCGACCGACGAGCTACAAGACAGCCTGGGCGCCCTCAAGGTTGAGCTGTCGGCGGACGAGTACCACTGGCTGCGGGCAGAGGAGCGGGAGCTCTCGCAGAGCTAGTCCCGATACCGTGTGGAAAAAGCGCCGATGCTGGCGGCGGTGATACCGGGGCGGCGACTGCGGTCTGCCGCCAGAGCACCCGACTGCGGTCGGGACAAAGTGGCAGGTTGTTCCCGGATACCGGACGCGTCCCGTCCGCCGGAGCCGTTCGCTGCACCGCAGTGCCGGACTCTGGCGGCAGACCGCAGTCGCCGCCCCGACCTTCCTTCCCTACACCGCGTCGCCTTGCGTCGTCTGGCTCGCCGTCGACAGATCGCCTTCCGCCTCGATTGCCTTGTCGGCGGGCGTCGCATGGATCTCCGCCCCAGACGTGTCTTGGTGAACGCCGATCGAGACCCGCATGCCATTCTCCAGCACCAACTCCGCGTGCGTATAGATCTTGTTCTCGAACACCTCCGAATCGTGGGTGCCCGGCGGGACGACGAAGGCGATGTGTCCGTCGACGACGTGGAACTCGACTTCCTCCATCGACTCCTGCTCGACCTCGAGACCTTCCTGGTTGGGGTTGCCCTCACCCACAAAGGCCTGCTTCAAATTGCGCCGCCGCATCCGACCGTCCCTTCCTCCGCGCACGCCAACACGCTCGTTATACCCGAAGCAGCAAGCTGATGAGTAGGCACAGCCAGGCCCGCGACGGATCTGCTTCGGAAAGGAGCATCAGCCGCGCTGGTCAGGCGCGAATGCCGGTGAAGGTGATCCCTTCGATGAAGGTGCGCTGAGCCAGGAAAAAGATGATGATCATCGGCGCGATGACGATCAGGCTGGCCGCCATGAGCGGCGACCATTGCGTCTGGTGCTGGCTCTGGAAGCTGTAGAGGCCGATCGACAGGGTGTACGTCTCCGGCCGGTTCAGAAAGATGAGTGGACCAAAAAAGTCGGTCCAGCTACTCTGGAACTGGAAGAGCACGACCACCGCCAGCGCCGGCTTCGAGAGCGGCACCATGATTCTGGACAGAATGCCGAGATGGCTGGCGCCATCCATCACCGCCGCGTCCATGAGATCCTGTGGCTGCTGGAGGAAGAACTGGCGCAGCAAGAAGATGAAGAAGGCCGAGCCGAAGAAGTTGGGCACGATCAGGGGCAAGAACGTTCCGATCCAATGCATCTTGGCAAACAAGATGTAGATGGGAATCAGCGTCACATAGTTCGGGATCATGAGCGTTGCCAGCACCAGCACGAAAAGCAGGTCACGTCCCGGCCAGCGCACGCGAGAGAAACCATAGGCGACCAACACCGAGCTCACGAGCGTCCCTATCACTGAGGGCACCGTGATCGTCATGGTGTTCTTCAGGTACAGGAAAAACGGGAAGAAGGTAAACGACAAGGGGTAATTGTCCCACAGCATCTGGTGTGGCCACCAGATCGGCGGGACGGTGAACACCTCACTCTCCGGCTTCAGCGAGGTGGAGATCATCCAGAACAGGGGAAACACGAAGGCGACTGAGGAGGCCAGGACGACCAGGAACACGATGGTCTTGCCGAGTAAGCTGAGCGGTCGTTTCGCGACGCGACGCGCCACCGTCGCTTGCGCGGGTCGTGGCGCGCTCACTGCCACTTCGGCCATAGTTGTCCCTCTCTACTGCCCGATCAGGAGACGGGGAGGGGCTACGAGCCCTTCCTTTCCCGTCTCCAGGCGGCTGGTCCCCAGCACAGCGCTACGTGATCGGGCGCTACGAGTAATGCACGACGTTTCTCGACAGGCGAAGGGAGAGCAAGGTGAGCAAGAAGATGGCAAAGAACATCAGCCAGGCCATGGCCGAAGCATAGCCCATCTTGTAGTAAACGAAGGCGTTGTTGAAGAGGTGGATGGAGTACATCAGTGTCGCGTTCAGCGGACCGCCGCCCGTCATAATAAACGGGGTGGTGAAGACCTGGACCGCGCCGATCATCCCCAGGATAAAGTTGAACAGGATCACCGGAGACACCATCGGGAGGGTCACGTGCAATGCCGAGCGTAACGGCCCGGCGCCGTCCAGCGACGCCGCCTCGTAGAGCACCTGAGGAACGTCCTGCAACCCAGCAAGGAAGATGATCACCGCGGCCCCGATGCCCCAGACACTCAAGAGGATCAACGCCGGCATGGCCCAGTCGGGACTGCTCAACCAGGGGATGGGCGAGATGTGGAAGAGCCCCAGCGCCTCATTGATAATGCCGCCATCCGTGTTGAACAGCATGATCCAGAGGATCGCCGAGGCCACGGTCGGCACCACCGTCGGCAGATAGAAGGCAGTCCGAAAGAAGCTCCTGCCGGCGATCTTGACGTTCAACAGGAGCGCGAAGAACAGCGCCACGACGAGATCCAGCGGCACGCTGACGACCATGTAGTAGGCCGTGTTCCTTATAGCGGTCCAGAACAGATCGTCCTGGAAGAACAGCGTGCGAAAGTTATCCAGCCCGATCCAGACCGGCGTTCCGATCAGGTGGAAGGAGGTGAAGCTGTAGTACAGCGAGGCCGCTACCGGATAGGCAGTGAACCACAGGAAGCCGATGATCCAGGGCGATACAAAGCCCAGCCCGATGAACAACTCGCGCTGCTGCCGGCGTGACATGTGCGGCGCGCCTTCCTAGCTCGTCTTGTGTGAGCTCAGGTACTGTTGGAGCTGCCCCTGCACCTTCTGGTCGAGCTGGGTGAGGGCGTCCTTCGGGCTGGCCTTCTTGTAGATCACCTGCTGCGTTGCCTGCGTGAGCTGATCGTTGAAGTAGTCCACTACGGGCGAGATCACCGGCGGGAACATCTTATTCTCTTTGAGCAGGTCGATCCACTTCGTCATCAACGGCACTTGCTTGATGAAGTCCGGCGAGGTCGCGACGGAGATCACCGGTGGCACGTTGTTCTCTTCGACGTTCCACTGCAGGACGGCCTCCGGCCCGGCCATCCACTTGATGAAGTTGACCGACTGGGGAACGTGCGTTGCCCCCTTGGGAATGACGAAGAGGTTGCCGCCGCCGGTGAGGCCGGTGCCGTACGGCACGCCGGTCGCGGTCGGAGGGTAGGCCACGCCGTACTTCAGGTTCGGGGCATTGTCGGGCATGGTGATAGGGATATACTCGCCCATCCCCTCCATGGCCATCTGGCTAGCATAGAAGGGCGTCTGGTTACCGGTGAACAGCTTGGTGAACGACGTGACCTTGTCCGGCCCGCCGAGCAGGTCGGAATACTTGAGGTACCACTCCATCCGGTGTTGGTCGTCCACTAGACGGGGGATACCGCGGTCTGCCGCCCCGGTTCCCCGCCAACCTGACGAAAAGACCCTAAGCCATCTCTGTGCCATACTCCCCCGTTGGGAGGAACAGCAGATGAGTCTGCTGATCTATTTGGAGCCGCGCGACGGCCTGGCTGCCGCTCGCGAGGGCCGCGACTGGTTCGTGCCCTACGTCTGCGAGCTGCTGGCCCACGCCGGCGTCACCTTCGACATCACCGACCGCGCCGGCCTGCCGGCTTCGCTCCGGTCGCATCGCCTGCTGGTGCTGCCCTACGACGCGCCGCTGGACAACGATGCCCGCAACGCCGTTGCCGAGTTCGCGCGCCAGGGCGCTGTGTTAGGCATTGCGGGGACCAGCGGCCTGGACGACCTGTACGGCGTCAGCGCTACCGGGTCGCTAGGCGAGGGCTACGGGCATGTGCTATGGGAGCACGCAATTACGCGCGGCGTCACCAGCTCGCTGCACTGCTGGGGTGGCGCGGCCGTGACCGCGTCGAGCGGCGCGAGCGTGTTGCTCCACTGGGAAGACGCGAGCAGCGGACAGACATCGCCGCTGCTTTGTCGCGCGCGACGCGCGGCCTTGATCGCCGTGGACCTGCCCGGGACGGTCGTCCGCATCCAGCAGGGCAGTCCCGTCCGGCAGGACGGTGCGCCCGCTCCCGACGGTACGGCCGCCATCGACGACGGCATCCTCAAGACGGACGACGGCATGGCGCTGGACTGGCAGCGCGACCGCGCCGACGTGGCGGGTCACCCCTGCTTTCTGGAGCCGGTTGCCGACGACTGGCGCGACCTGCTGCTGCGCACCGTCTTTTCCCTCTGTCAGGAGATCGGCGAGCCCTTGCCGTTGCTCTGGTACTGGCCGGACGGCCTGCCGGCGGTGGCGCTGCTCTCCCACGATACCGACGGCAACGTCGAGGCCCTGGCTTGGCAGGAGCTGGAGGCGGTCGAGCGCAGCGGGATCAAGTCGAGCTGGTGCTTCATCCGCTACCCGGAAACCTACCCCCAGCGCTTCTTCGACACCGTCGTGGAGCACGGTCACGAGGCCTGCCTGCACTACGACGCCCACTCCCAGAGCTACCCCGACAGCACCTTCTCGGAGGCATCCTTCGTCGAGCAGCTCCGCTGGCTGCGCGGCGTGCTGCCTCTGGACAAGATCACGTCCAACAAGAACCACTACCTGCGCTGGGAGGGCTGGACGGAGGCATGGCGCTGGATGGAGAAAGAGGGCATCACCGTCGACCAATGCAAAGGTCCCAGCAAGCGCGGCAACTGCGGCTTCCTGTTCGGCGGCTCCCACCCCTGGTTCCCCATCGAGAATGCCGCTCACGACTCGCGCGTGCTGGACGTACTGGAGATCAACCTGTTCGCCCAGGATCTCATCGTCGCCGCGCCGCCGGAGCTGGCCGAGCCGCTCATCCTGCGCACCCGCGACCGCGGCGGCATCGCCCACTTCCTGTTCCACCCCGGCCACGTCGCCAAGCCCGGCGTTGCGGACGCCATGGCCCACGCCATCAGCTTCGCCCACGGTCAGGGCATGCAATGGTGGACGAGCGACCGCATCGGCCGCTGGGAGCGCGCCCGGCGGGGCACGCGACTGTCCGTGCGCGACGGAACCTTGCACGCGGAGAGCGCGTCCACGATCTACGGCGCGACCGTGCTGGTTCTCGACGTAGAGGGTTCGCTGGCCGGCGACACGAGCAAGCGAGGGGACGGCTGGCAGCGCATCGAGCGCTGGGGCTTCCCCTTCTGGCAGCGTGTCGCAGACGTGCCGGCCGAGCTAGCGTGGTAGGGGCCGCGTCATGGCAGCTATTACCGTGCCCGCCAACTACTACCAGCAGTTCGACGCCGACTATAGCCTCGACGTACCCGGCGAAGGCTACGGCGGCTGGAAGCGGGCCGAGGTCCCGCTTGCTCCTGAGCGCACCGCCGTCGTGGTTATGCACGCCTATGGCTGCGGCACTCGCGAGGAATTCCCGGGCTGGCATCGCGCCGTCGAATATATCCCGCGCGCCTACGAGATCAGCAGGACGGTATTCCCCCGATTGCTGGCCGCCGTCCGAGCCTCTCCGCTCCCGCTCTTCCACGTTGTGGGAGGCGGCAGCTACTTCCAGCAGTACCCGGGCTACCGCCGGGCCATCGAGCTGGCTGGTCCGGAGCCAACGTCCCCTGAGAGAGTGCCGCGCGACCCGGTGCGGGAGGAGCTCGACCGGTTCCGCGCCAGCCACGTGTTCACCGGCGTGCACAATCAGCCGGACGTCGCGCGCGGCGTCGCCGTCACGGACTTCCTGCCGGAGGCTCGGCCGTTGGGGGCGGAGGGGATCGCCGCGACATCCAATCAGCTTTTTGCCTTGTGCAAAACGGCCGGGGTGAACCACCTCATCTACGCCGGCTTCGCCATCAACTGGTGCCTGCTGCTCTCGCCGGGAGGGATGGCCGAGATGCAGCGGCACGGCCTGCTCTGCTCGGCCATCCGCCAGGCCGTCACGGCCGTGGAGAACAAGGAGACGGCACGTGCGGAGCTGTGCAAGGAAATCGCCCTCTGGCGGGTGGCGCTGGCGTTCGGCTTCGTGTTCGACGTCGATGACCTGCTGAGCGCGCTGGGGGCGAGCCGGTGACGGCGCATCCACCCCTGCTCCGTACTGAAACCCAGATTGCCACGGCGCGGCGCCTGCTGCAGACCTCCGAGCAGGCGAGGCGGGTGGCTCAGGAGACGCTGACACTGGCGGAGCGCTGGGCTGCCTTGGACGACGACCGCTTGCGTGCCATGGCGCCACCCACGGAGGTGCCGCGCGCCTTCAACACCTCCTTCGACGGCTGCCCGGTCCATGGTCGCGCGCTGTTCGACCACGGCAACTACTCCTGGCGCTTCGACCCCTTCACGGCGCCCTGGAAGTTGGTCTGTCCGGTTGGCGGCGAGACCTACCCCAGCAACGACTTCGGCGCCTTCCTGGCCGGCGGCATGCAGGATCGCAGCCTGCTTACCGGCCCCTATGCCGACGACGGCTGGGGCTGGACACCACCGGAGGGATCCCATCGCCACTGGTTTGTGGCCTACTACTGCCACTGGCTGTGGATGAACCACCTCATCCCGGCCACGCTGGCGCTCGGGCGCGCCTACCTGCTCACCGGTGAGCCGCGCTTCGCCCACAAAGCCGGCGTGCTGCTGGAGCAGATCGCCGGCGACTATCCGCGAATGGACCACAACCGGCAGTCGCGCTACGCCACAGAGTTTCTCCCCAGCTACACCGGCAAGATTGTCAACGCCATCTGGGAGACTGGCGTCGCTCGCGACCTCGCCGAGGCCTGGGATGCAGTGGCGCTGGCCGTCGAGGACGATAGGGATCTCGGCCCGGACACCGTCCACCTAGTGGAGAACAATCTGCTGCGAGAAGCGCTGGCGGCAATCCCGCAACGGCGCATCCTCGGCAACTATGGGATGCATCAGCAGGCCGCCATCTTCCTGGCGCTGGCGCTGGGCGACCCAGCGGGGGCGGCTGTCACCGTCCGCAACGTACTCCACGGCTGGTCTGGCCTGGACGGCTTCCAGTACGAGGGCCTCGTCAGCGTGCTCGACAACCTGTTCAGCGCGGAAGGGCTGAGCTACGAGACGGCCCCGGGGTACTGCTCGATCCCCAGCAACCTGCTGCCGCTGCTGCTCGAGCCAATGCGACGCTTGCAGCAGTTAGCCGGCGATGGTCGCGGCGATGCGCTCCAGTCGTTGCTTCCGCGCCTCTCCACGCTGGTGAGCTGGCCCCGCCGTCTCGTCTGCCTGGACCGCTGGACGCCGGCCATCGGCGACTCTGGCGGTGCGGCTGCTCCAGCAGTGGTCGAAGTGAGCCCTGGGGCCTATCGCGCGGTAGCGGCGATCGATGCTAGCGCGCCTAGCGGGCTGCGGCCAGACTCGGTGGGAGCCGCCCTCCAACACGTCGACGACCTGTTCGCCGCTCCGGCGGCGGCGCCAGCGCCGGTGGACATAACTCCCGCCAGCGACGTGTTGACCGATTACGGGCTGGCGATCCTTCGCTCCGGCCGGGGCGACACGGCCACGGCGCTGACGCTGCACTACGGCCGCGCCAACGCCGGCCACGCCCATGCTGACCGGCTGAACGTCGAGTTCTTCGGCGCCGGGCGCACGCTGATCCCCGACCTTGGCTACCCGCAGTTCGCCGCCGAGGACAAGACGGCCCGCGCCTGGGACCGCAACACCGGCAGCCACTGCGTCGTCGCCGTCGACGGCCGGCAGCAGCAGAGTCAGAACGGCGGTCGGCTCTTGCTGCTCGCTCGCTCGCCCTGGCTCCAGGCAGCGACAGCAGACGCGCCGGCCTACCCCTCGCTGGATCGCTACGAGCGGACGCTGCTCCTGGTCGGCGATGGCGAGCAGCTGCCGGCCTACGCCGTGGATCTGTTCCGCATCCGCGGCGGAGCGCGCCATGATTACCGCCTGCACGGTCCGGACCTGCCCAGCGTTGCGGACGGGCTGGCGTTTGGGGAGGAGCAGCCCGGCACACTGGCCGGTCCGGACGTGCCGGTTGGCTTCCTTTGGGACGATCCCGAACTGGAGCAGCCCGACCGCAAGCGCGCCTACGACAGCTACGACGGCTGCGGCGACAGCTTCCTCTACGGCGTCCGCACCGCCACCGCGGCGGCGCAGCCTTGGCGCCTCACCTTTGGAGACGATGCGGGCGGACTGTGCATCCATGTCATGCCTACCGCGATGCAGACTGCCTTCCTGGCCTGGGGCGACGTGCCGCGCCGGCCGGGCAACCCCGAGCGGCTCCGCCACCTCATCCTGCGCCGCGAAGGCCCCGCCCCGCTCGATTCCCTGTTCGCCACTGTACTGGAGCCGCTGGCCGGCCAGGCTCTGATCGGGCGAGTGACACGGCGAGACGGTGAGACAGTGCCAGGGCAGCTCGCCCTGAAGGTGGACCACGCCGCGGGCAGCGACGTCGTGCTCATCGCGGTGCCCGGCACGCCACTCGAAGTCGACGGCATGCGACTGGATGGCCATCTGGCAGTTCTGCGCTACGATCCCGAAGGTCTGCCAACCGGCGCCTTCCTGTGCGGGACTAGCCTCCGCGCACCCGGCCTGTCTTTGCAGTCGCCGGCGCCGTGGCACGGCATCGTGACAGAAACGGATCAGGAGGGCCGACAGCTGATCGTTCGGCCAGACAAAGGAGCGGAGGTAGTCGGTCCCCTCAAGCTCGAAGGCTGCATACTCAGCGTCGATGTCAGTCGCCAGCAAGCGTTGATCCTCTCCGCGTCGCGAGCTAGCAGCGATTCGGTGCAGCTGACGCTGGATCGACCGGCCATTGCCGGGCGCCTGGTGGTCGAGCGGACGGACGGCGAGACGATCACGACGCGCACGACGCTCTACCCGCCCTTCCGCGACAGGGACGACATCGGCGCTCACCTGGAAGGCACCTGGCTGCGCTCCGATGGCGCTGTTCGGAGGGTCGGTCAGGTCCGGCAACGGCCGCCACAAGGTCACGTGCTCACGTTCCACCCCGGCGAGGCCGGCTTCTCCGAGAGATCGGAGGCGAAATTACTGGCCTGGCGCGCCGGCGCTCGCGTCGTCGTCGAGCCGGTCCGCTGGTGGCCGGGTCGAGCGTGATACCAATACGGTGCTCAGGCCGCGAGCCTCAGCGCCATGGCGGCGACCACCGGCGCCACGAACACCAACGGGTACGGGATGTGCGAGTACCAGCGCGCCCGGACCACGGTGACGACGGCCCCGGCGAAGTACAGCACCAGGCCGATCTCGGCCAAGGTGCCGATACCCGGCACGAACAGGCCGACCAGCAGGCCCGCCGCCCCCGCGGTCTTGGCCGTACGGAGCCAGGACCACCACGAGCGGGGGACGCCGTAGTCGGTCAAGGCCTGGACCACCCACCTCGTGCGCAAGAAGACGGCGAGGGCCGAGTAGCCCACCAAGGCGGCAGCCAGGATAGTGACGACGATGTACGCGATAGACATCAGAAGCCTCCTTATCACGACGCCGTGGTCGTCCACGACTTGACCCGCCCCGAACCGAGCATGTGACAAGCGCGGCGCGGGCGACGCCGTCCAGGGGTGAGGTTGTCCGTCCGAACATCCTCCTCGTCACATTGACCGGGTCCTACGGGTCACACTGGTACTGACACGCCACAACGGGAGGATGTGACCGATGGACGAGCGCGAGTGGCTGGCGGAACGCTTCGAGGCGCACCGGGCGCATCTGCGGGCGGTGGCCTACCGGATGCTGGGCTCGCTCGCCGAGGCCGACGACGCCGTCCAGGACGCCTGGCTACGCGTCGGCCGCTCGGGGGCGGACGAGGTCGAGAACCTCGGCGGCTGGTTGACGACGATCGTCGCCCGCGTCTGCCTGAACATGCTGCGCTCGCGCCGCGTCCGGCGCGAGGAACCCCTCGGCATGCACCTGCCCGACCCCATCGTCAGCCCAGACGGAGAGCTCCAGCCGGAGGAGGAGGCGGTGCTGGCCGACTCGGTCGGCCTGGCCCTCCTGATCGTGCTCGACACCCTGTCCCCGGCCGAGCGGCTGGCCTTCGTGCTCCACGACACGTTCGAGCTACCGTTCGAGGAGATCGCTGCCGTGCTTGGCCGGACCCCCGCGGCGGCGCGGCAACTGGCCAGCCGGGCGCGTCGGCGGGTGCGGGGCGCCGCGCTACCAGCGCCCGATCCGGACCTCGCCCGCCAGCGGGCCGTGGTCGACGCCTTTTTCCGGGCCGCACGCGGAGGCGACTTCGACGCCCTCGTCGCGGTGCTCGACCCCGACGTCGTGCTGCGCGAAGACTTCGGCGCCAAGCACCCCGCGGTCCCCGGGGTGATCCATGGCGCGGCAGCCGTGGCCCGGCAGGCTCGCCTGGGCGCCGTGCTCCCGGCGGCTCAGCTGCACCCCGCGCTGGTGAACGGGGCGGCAGGGATGGTCGTGACGGTGCGTGGACGGCCCTTCGCCGTGATGGGATTCACCGTCGCCGCAGGCAAGATCGTCGCGATCGACGCCATCGCCGACCCCGAACGCGTCCGAATGATCGCCGCGACCGTCCTCAATCCACATAAGGGTGGAGCGAGAGGTCAAGTCCGGTGACTTGGCATACGACGGTGATCCGTCGTCGTGGTGGGTCTGGCGGTGCAGGTCTGGAGCGCCGCGGTTCGCATCGAGCTCGCCAAGCAGTGTCGGCAGGAACGCCAGCCGTCGACTGTTGCCTGATCCCCGATGGGTCCCGCGTCGAGCGCCCAGATCGGGCGCGCTGCTCGCGGTCAGGAGCGGACGACGACCGCTCACCGGTCCTGGACACCGTTGGCGCCTCGCCCTCGAGCCGCCAACGATCCTCTCCCCACAGTCTTCCCACCCACTGTCACGGACGGCCGGGCTGTCTCGTCTCTACTCTGAGCGACAACGCTGAAAGCAGGAAGGTGATGGGTATGCGGGTGTTCGTGGCAGGCGGGACCGGGGTTATCGGGCGGCGGCTGGCTGCCCTATCTGGCGGCGTGCGCGGGCGCCAGGCCACCGATGCGGGTCCCCAAGTGGCTGGCCCGGCTGCTAGCCGGGGACGTGGCGGTGACGATAATGACCGCGGGGCGCGGCTTCTCCAACGCCAAGGCCAAGCGGGAGCTCGGCTGGCAGCTGCGCTACCCCTCCTGGCGCCAGGGCTTCAAGGAGGGGCTGGCGTGACCCAGGACGTGACGACTGCGCTGCAGAAGGAGGACAGTTGCTGATGCAGACAAACGCCAATGCAGATGATCGCACGGTGGCGACCGCGCTGGATAGCGTGCTCGTGCGCGGCGAGCACAACATGCTGGCCAATACCGCCGTGCCCGGCATCGAGGGAGCGCGCGCGGCGCTCGAGACGTTCTACCACGCCTTCAACACCCGGTCGCCGGACCTCTACCAGCAGATCTGGGCCGACGATCCCCTCGTCCAGCTCTACAGCCCGATCGGGGGCATGGTCCGCGGCAGCGCAAGCATCGCCGCGCTCTCCAAGCGCATGCTCTCCGGATCGGTGCGGGTACAGACCGTCTTCGAGGACATCGTGGCCTATGCAACGCCTGACCTGGTCGTCTTCACCGGGCGGGAGCGCGGAACCTACACGCACGACAGCGAGCACGAGGCGATGTCCGAACTCTCCGAGGGCCACTCCATTTGCATCTTTCGCTTCATTTCCGAACAGGGCGGCTGGCGTCAGGTCTATCATCACGTGTCGCTTGATGATCCGGATCAGCTCGCGCGCTATCAGCGCGCGGTGCGCAGCGCATAGGCGGGCGAACTGGCAAAAGTTAGACGGTGTCGCAGCGGAGCGTTTTAGCACCGGCCCATGCGAAGGCATGCCACGACGCATCCGGCCCGAACCCCACCTCATCGCTCAGGACGAACCGGAAGTGGCTCACGTCGGGAGCGACACGCTCATCGGGGATCCGTACACTACGCTGCTGGACTCCACTGAGCGAGGTGGCCGGGGGCGATTTGTGGCCAATCCCAGCGGAACTCGCTATCGCAGCATGACCGCTTGCCAGCCTTTCCGTGATGGCGCCACGCCTCATTGGCCGCGGCCGGTCCCCTCGGAGTGGCGGGAGACGAAGGCGGTGTAGTCGCGCCAGTCCTCCTGATGCGGGCGGGTGGTGAGGATCGCCTCGAGTGTGCGCAGGATCGTGCCGAACTCGCTGTGGTCGATGCCAACGAGGATGGCGCATCCGGCATGGTGTCGCCCCGCCTCCGCCCACGTTTGGGCGAGGCGCGGGAAATCGCGAACGTTGAAAGTGATCATGATGCGGCCCTCCTGAGCGGCGAGCTCGAGGAGATCGGCATCACTCCAACCGTCCAAGGCACGCTCGTCATGGCCGGTCCGACGGAGCGCTGCGCCGATGCGGTGCGCCGTAAATTGCGCATCGAGGAAGAGGCGCACCTAGGTGACGAGGACATCGATGGTTGGGAAGGAGCGGCGGAGTTCGACGAGCGAGCGACGATCTTCGGCGATCGCCTCGTCGATCTCTTCAGGGAAACGCTCATAGTAGGCGAGGGCAAGACGGATCTGCCGCTCGGTAACATCGGTCTCGGCCACCACGCGCCCGACCGAGCCGAAGTCTTGATACGCACGCATGACTTCCCAGACATCAAGTGCGGTACCAATGAGCCAGGGTCGGCGTTCCCAATCTGTGCCGCGGAAGGCGATCCCTGGGAAGAGCCGGGCGCGGAGCGCCTCCGCGGCGAGGGCCTCAATGACGGCTCCTTTGGAGCGGCGCGTTCGACGAGCCTCCTCGGTCACAAAGGCGTCCATCGCATGCGTGAGGCGCAGGGTAAAGGGATCGGACTTCGAAACCATAGGAGAAGTGTAGCACAAGAATTACTGTGTAATCCTCGGACAACTGTCGCCCGGGCCGAACCCCGAGTGAACGGGGACCGTGAACAGTATGATAGGCGACGCGACGTGACGCTGGACACGCCGGCTGGCCTCTTCGCGTAAGGATCGCCACATGGACCATCGACAGCGTTTTGTCTTCGCCGGACCCGGCTCCTGGCCGCTGGAACAGGCGATGCAGTGGGCAGCAGACCACGGATTCACCCGCGTCGACTTCAACGCGGATGCGCCACCGAACTACCCGGGGACGTTCACTACCGAGCGCGTAGCTGCCATCCGCGACCTGGCGGCGCGGCACACGATCCGGCTTGGCGTGCATAGCCTTTCCGCCGTCAACATGGCGGAGATCACGCCGGTGATGCACGCCGCGGCGGACGAGTACGTGCGGCAGAACTTTGCGCTGGCGTCCAGCCTCGGTTGCGGCTACGTCATATGCCACGGCGGCTACCACTTCTCCACCGATCGCCGCGAGCGGCTGGCCACGGCCATCGACCGCATGCGGCGCGCCGTCGACTGGGCTGGGCAACAGGGAGTCGACATCTACTTCGAGAACCACAACAAGGAGCCGGATAACGCCGAGATCCACTACATGCCCCGCGACGTGGCGGAAACTCGTCAGTTCTTCGCCACCGTACAGTCGCCACGGTTCAAATGGGCCTTCAACGTCGGCCATGCCCACCTGGTACCGGATGGCTTCGACGGCTTCTTGGATGCCTTTGGCGTCCAGAACATCGGCCAGGTGCGGCTGAATGACACACACGGCCGCTACGAGGAGCATCTCATCCCGGGCCAGGGCATCGTCGACTTCCGCCACGTCTTCCGTCGCTTCGGGGAGCTGGGCTACACCGGCCCCTTCACGCTGGACTTCGGCGGTCCGGAGGAGCGGGCGCAGTGGCGCGACACCTTCGCCGGCTGGCTGGCGGAGCTGGAGCCGAGCGCCGGGGCCAGCCGCTTCCGGGAAGGGAACACTGATGGTTGAGTCCAAACTGGATGTGCGCTTCGTCAAGAACTTCCTCGTCCCGGTGCGCGACGGCGCCCGGCTGGCTGCCGACATGCACATGCCGGCCGGCGACGGGCCGCATCCGGTGATCCTGGAGTACCTGCCCTACCGCAAGGACGACGTGGCGCCCTATACCGGCCACCACCACTACTTCGCCCGGCACGGCTACGTCGGCTGCCGCGTCGACATCCGCGGGACGGGCGCTTCGGAGGGCGTGAACCTCGACGAGTACACCCTCCAGGAGCAGCAGGACGGCTACGACGTGATCGAGTGGCTGGCCGAGCAGCCCTGGTGCGACGGCCAGGTGGCGCTCTTCGGCTACTCCTATGGTGGCTTCGTCTGCTTCCAGATTGCCACGCACCAGCCGCCGCACCTCAAGGCGATCATCCCCTGCTACGCCACCGACGATCGCTACACCGACGACTGCCACTATCGCGGGGGCCTCCTCCGCCACTACTACGACTTCGCCGCCTACGCCACGGGGATGATCGCCCGCAACGCGCTGCCGCCCTACCCCGAATATTCCGGCGCCGACTGGTCGGCCATCTGGGAGCAGCATCTGGAGCACAACGCGCCCTACATGCTCAACTGGATTGAGCATCAGGTCGACGGCCCCTACTGGCGGCCCGGCTCGCTGCGCGGGCAGTACGAGAAGATCCGCTGCCCCACCTTCATCATCGGCGGCTGGCGCGACGGCTACCCCAATCCGCCCCTGCGCACCTTTGCCCAACTGCGCGAGCGCGTTCCGGCCAGGGTGCTGATCGGGCCTTGGAACCACACGCCACCAGACAGCGCGGTACCCGGCCCCTGCATCGACCACCTGCACGAGGTGGTGCGCTGGCTGGACCACCACTTCAAGGGCCGCGACACCGGCGTGCAGCGCGAGCCACCGGTACAGGTCTTCATGCAACGCTACGACACGCCGCGTCCCGACCGGCTGCAGACCAGCGGCTCCTGGCGCGGCGAGGCGAGCTGGCCGCCAGCGGGCGCTCGCGAGCGCGCCTACACGTTGGGCGCCGGAGGGGCGCTGCTCGACGGCGCGACTACCGCCGAGGACGGCTACGACGAGTACGCGTACCACCCCGCGGTCGGCCTGACCGGCGGGCTCTGGTCGGGCGGCGTCCCCTTCGGGCTGCCCGCCGACCAGCGGCCGGACGAAGCCTATTCCCTGGTCTACACCTCGGCGCCGCTGACGGAGGAGCTGGCCATCCTGGGCTGGCCGCGCGCCGTGCTCCACGTTTCCTCGACCGCGCCGGTGATGGCCTTCAACGCCAGCCTCTGCGACGTCGCGCCCGACGGAACCTCCGCACTGATCGCCAAGGGCATCCTCAACGCCACGCGGCGCGAGTCGCTCACCGATCCCACGCCAATAGTCACCGGACAGGTCTACGCCCTCGACATCGAGCTCGACTGCGCAAGCTGGGTGTTCGAGCCGGGCCACCGCGTCCGCCTGGATGTGGCTAGCGCGGATTACCCCAACGTCTGGCCGACACCGCTGGCGGGGACTAATCGCCTCCATCACGGCGCCGCCCACCCGAGCCGGCTCATCCTGCCGGCCGTCCCCGTGGAGAACCCGCTGCCGGCGCCCGCCTACCAGCCCTCGACGGCGTCCCAGCGCATCCACGGCCCGCGCACGGAGACGCCGCCCTGGCGAGTGACCTGGGACGTCATGGCCAACCGCGTGCAGGTAGAGATCGAGACAACGGCACGCCAGCAGCTCACGCCGGGCCTGGAGACCGACCAGCACAACCGCATGCGCAGCTCCCTCTCCCTGCTCGACCCCGCCGCCGTGGGGATCACAGGCGACCAGCGCTGGCGGCGTATCATGCCGGACATGACCATCGAAGCCTGGGCCCGCATGCAGATGCGCAGCACCGCCGACGCCTTCCATCTGGTCGTCGAACTCGACGTGAAAGTAGACGGCGTCCCGCACTTCCAGCGCCGCTGGCTCAAGTCGGTACCTCGACTGCTGCTGTGACGCCGGCCAAGGTGGCTATCCCCACTACCAACGGCATTCAGGTCCCGTTAGAGTCATCGGTGGCATCCTTACTCACCGCCACGGCAACTGCTCAGCCGTGCCAAGATTGAGAAGGACTTTCGGGGTACTTTGACAGGCAAGGCAAGAGGGGGAGATAATTGGGGGTATGAAGCCCAGTCTGTTACCCACGCCTGATGAAATACGGAGTACATTATGACACATACCTTACGAGGATTAACAACAGTCAACTATTTCGCAACAGATCACGCTGCAGCAAAGGCGTGGTATACAGAATTCCTGGGGATTGTACCTTACTTTGAGCGGCCTGGCTATGTCGAGTTTCGGCTTGGCGACTATCAACATGAACTCGGTATTATTGACAGCAAATACGTTCCTGGTACAGAGAGCGCAAACGGCAGAGCCGGGGTCGTGGTGTACTGGCATGTTGACGATGTTGATGCAGTCTTAGAAAAGGCAGTATCGATGGGAGCAAAACAACTGGAGGCACCGCAAGACCGCGGCCATGGTTTCATCACCGCTACGGTAGTTGATCCGTTCGGCAACATTCTGGGCATTATGTACAATCCTCACTATCTGGAGATGCTCGCTGCAAGAAGACATGACGATGCGCATGCAAACACCTGATAGGACAGAGACTATTGACTGCGCGACTGCCGCCCATTGGGAAGCATGGTTGGCTCGCCATTATGCGCCTCCTCTTTTGCCTGTTCGCCCAGGACATCGGCCTGCTGCCGTTGGGGCTGTTCACCCGGATCGTCGAAGGCACGCGCCGCCGCCGCGCCCTGCGCCGCGCGGCCAAGCGGGAAGGGCGCGCCGCCAGCCGGGCCAGCCTGACCCTGGCCGGCTGGGACGCCTTCCTCACCACCGCCCGCCGACCAACTGGCCCCAGAGGAGGCCCTGGCCCTGGCCGGCGCGCGCTGGCAGATCGAGCTGCTGTTCAAGCGATTGATGCCTATTGGGCGCCCTGGTCCCCGCCCCAGCCTAATCTGTCCGATAGGCGGCAGCGTTGCAGCGGCGATGCGTCTCACCTCATGCGCCGGCAGGCGAGGGACCGGGCGAGGCCCCACCCCAGTCCAATCGCGTGCCTCACTCACAGAGCTCGGCTCAGGATCAGCCTGTGCGGATAGGAATAGCAAGAATACGATCGAGAATAGAGCGTAATCGTTGACTTTGTTCAATCGAGGCCATAGACTGTACCGCGCGATGGAGCCCGGGCGCCGTCCAGAGGGACAGCGGCAGCCGCGAAGACGATGGGTGCCGGCCAGCCCGCCGAGCTACAGTAAGGGACCTGATAGGGACGGACATGACCGCGCAGCACGCAGCTACCGGCTGGCGAAGCGTCCTGCCTTGGCGGCGGCCTCTCTCGCCTGCCGTCGCCGGCGTCTTCGCCTTGCTGCGGCTCTTCCCCACGGTGAGCCGCTCACGCACGCTGCTCCTCGCGGCCAGCATCATCGTCAGCACGATAGTGCCGCTGGCGATCACCGTCGTCACGGGCCTGCTCGTCGGCTCCATTCCGGCGGCGGTGGAGGACGGATTGAGCTCCGCCGCCGGCAACCGCGCGATCACGCTGGTGGCAGCCGCGGCCGTGCTCATCGTGGCGGTGCGCGTCGTCGGCCCGTTCCAATCCGCGCTGGCTAGCGCCTTCGCCCGGCAGGTGGATCGGCGCTTGCAGGAGCGGGTCATGGCGGCGGTCAGCGGGCCGAGCGGCATCGGGCACCTGGAAGACCCGGCCATCCTCGACCTGATGAAGAACGCGCAGGAAGTCGGGACGGGCGGGCTGCGCCCGAGCGACGCCGTGCGGGCCCTTGCCAGCCTGCTGCCGAACTGGCTCCAGGCGCTGGGGTCGGCGCTCATCCTGCTGGGGTTCCACTGGTGGCTCGGCCTGCTCTGGGTCGCCCTCTGGCCGGTTGGGTTGTACGTCCTCCAGCGCGAGTTCCTCCGCATCGGCAACGTCGCCATGGGCCAGGCCGCCGCCGTGCGGCGCTCCGACTACTACCGCGAGCTGGCGATACGCCCGGGCGCGGCCAAGGAGCTGCGCCTCTGGGGCCTGCTCGACTGGCTGATCGTCCGCTTCGACGCGGCCTGGCAGCAGGCGATGCTCCCGGTGTGGCAGGCTCGGCGGCCGGGTAGACCCATCCTTTGGGTTGTCAGCGGCGCCGTCACCCTGGTGAATCTCGGCGCCTTCGGCCTGCTGGCCTGGGCTGCCATCCACGGCGAGATCGGCCTCGCCGCCCTGGCCGTCTTCACCAATGCCCTGCTCAACGCCAACAGTTTCCGCGCCTTCGACGATGCCAACAGCCAGCTGGCCTATGCTGCCGTCGCCTTGCCCAGCCTGCTCGACCTGGAGCAGCGCCTGGCGGCTCCAGATCAGCTTGAGCGCCGCCACGCACCCACGCACACCCTCTCCGCGGACAGCCCCCGCCGGGAAATCGGCCTGGAGCATGTGACCTTCCGCTATCCGGGCCGGACAGCGGACGTGCTGTCAGACCTCGACCTTGTGATCGCGGCGGGGCGATCCCTGGCCATCGTCGGGAGCAACGGCGCCGGTAAGACGACGCTCGTCAAGCTGCTGGGCCGTCTGTACACGGTCACCAGCGGGCGTATCCTGGCGGACGGGATCGATCTGCGCGACGTCGACACCGGCAACTGGCAGCGCCGGGTTGCCGCCGTGTATCAGGACTTCGCCCAGTATCATCTCTCAGCACGCGACAACGTCGGCCTCGGCGCCCCGGCCCTGGCAGGCGACCACGACCGGCTGTGCATCGCGGCGCGCAAGGCCGGGGCGCTGGAGCTGATCGAGTCGTTGCCGCGCGGCTGGGACACCGTGCTGTCGCGGCAGTACACGGGCGGCGTCGACCTATCTGGTGGCCAGTGGCAGCGCATCGCCCTGGCGCGCGCCCTCTTCGCCGTGGAGGGTGGCGCCCGCGTCCTGATCCTGGACGAGCCGACGGCCAGCCTGGACGTGCGGGCGGAGGCCGAGCTCTACGACCGCTTCCTGGAGATCACCGCCGGGCTGACGACCATCCTCATCAGCCACCGCTTCTCCACAGTCCGGCGGGCCCACCGCATCTGCGTCCTGGAGGGCGGGCGGGTCGTCGAGCAAGGCGCCCACGACGAGCTCGTCGCGGAGGGTGGTCGTTACGCCACCATGTTCGCGCTCCAGGCGGCACGCTTCGCAGATGAGGCGAGGGGGCGATGAGGCGACCGGGGATTGCGAGGGCGGAGGCGAGACGGCATGATCTCCCCGTCCGGCATGCCGAGGTTTCCCTCCCCGGTTCGCCCTTGCGCCCCCTCGCCCCCTCGCCTCATCGCCTCATCGCCCCGGCGTAAGGGACAGAAATGCGTGAGAACCTGCGGGCCTACCGTGTGCTGATCGCCTTCGGCTTCCGCTCCGCGCCGCGGGAGGCCGTGCTGTTCCTGATCTGCGGCGCGGCGTTCTCCCTGATCGTGCCGGCGACGGCGCTGGGCTCTAAGCTGCTCGTCGACGCCGCCCTGGCCCACCGGCCTTCCTCGGCGTTGGTCGCGACGGTGCTGCTGGCGCTGACCATTGGGCTGGGCTTGCTCGGAATCATGTACTATCTCGACTTCCTCTTCACGGTCGCGGAGAAGGCCAGCGCGGCCGTCAACAAGGCCATTATGGCGCTCATGGGTGGCATTGCCGGGCTCGCTCACCACGAGCTTCCCGACTACCTGAAGGAGCTGGAGCTGTTACAGGAGCGTCGCGGCTCCCTCGCCTACATGACCAATGCCACGGCGGGCATCATTCGCGTGGCCGTGCAACTGGCTGCTAGCGCCGTCCTCCTGGCGCGGCTGCACCCGGTCTTGCTCCTGCTCCCGCTGGTTGGGTTCGGCTCCTTCCTGGCGAGCCGGCGGTCGCAGGAGCTGCAGCAGCGGGCCGCCGAGGCCACCGCCGAGCCGGAGCGGCTGCGCCAGCACCTCTTCGGGCTGGCCACCTCCGCCGCGGTTGGCAAGGAGGTGCGCGTCTTCGGCTTGCGCGACGAGCTGCTCGCTCGCCACCACGCCGCGGCGGAAACGGTGATCCGCGCCCGCGACCGCGCCGAATGGCAGAGCGCTGCGCTGCAGGCGGCGGGCTCCTTGCTGTTCGGCCTGGCCTACGCCGGCTCGATCGCCCTGGTGCTGTTCCGCGCCATCCGCGGGCTGGCCAGCCCCGGCGACGTCGTGCTGGCTGCCGGCCTGGCCGCCAGCATGAACGGCGTCGTCGCCACCGCCGTGGCCTACGGCGCCCATTTCCTGGACGTGCTGCGCGTGGCCAGGCGCTACCTCTGGCTACAGGATTATGCGGAGGGGGCGCGGCAGATTGTCGATGATCCGCTGCCGGCGCCGAGCCGCCTGGCCAGCGGCATCGAGCTCCAGCACGTCTCCTTCCGCTACCCGGGGACGGAGCGCCCGGTGCTGGCGGACGTCTCGTTGCGGCTGCCCGCCGGCATTGTCGTGGCGCTGGTGGGCGACAATGGCGCCGGCAAGACCACGCTGGCGAAGCTGCTCTGCCGCTTCTACGAGCCTGACGAGGGCCGAATCCTGGTAGACGGCAACGACCTGCGCCGCTTCCGCGTCGAAGATTGGCGGGAACGGCTGAGCGCCGCCTTCCAGGACTTCGCCCGCTTCGAGCTGCTCGCCCGCGAGACGGTTGGGATCGGGCTCCTGCCGTGGATCGACGACCTGCCCGCGGTGCAAACAGCCCTGGTCCGCGCCGGGGCCGCCGATGTCCCGGCCGGCCTCCCGGCTGGTTTGGAGACGCAGCTCGGCAAAGCCTGGGCGGGTGGCGTCGACCTCTCCGGCGGGCAGTGGCAGAAGCTGGCCCTGGCGAGGGCCATGATGCGGCCGGTGCCCCTGCTCGTGATCTTCGACGAGCCGACCGCCGCGCTCGACGCCCAGACCGAGCACGCCCTTTTCGAGCGCTTCGCGGCCGCGGCCCGCGCGGGCGAGAGCGCCGGGACCGTCACGCTGCTGGTCTCTCACCGCTTCTCCACCGTGCGCATGGCCGACCTGATCCTCGTGCTGGACGGCGGCCGCATCGTGGAGCAAGGCAGCCACCAGGAGCTGATGCAGCGCGACGGCCTGTACGCCGAGCTGTATACGCTGCAGTCAAGGGCATATCGGTGACAGGGGACAGCTCTACCACCAAGAATGTCCAGGCACTTATCGCAGCATGCTCTCGTTGGGCTTAACCTGCACGCCGAGTACGCTCCGCAGGTGCTCGCGCGTCGCCTTCTCGAACTCCTCGGGATATGCCAGCCCGTTTGTTGCCATGAGCCGCCGCGCCCGCGGCAAGAAGAGGCTCGCATAGGCCACGCGGCCATCGATCACCGACTGCATCGTCGGCGCCAGCGCGGGCACACTCGCCAGCACGGCGCGCTGCTCGTCGGTCAGCAGCGAGGCGACGTGGCGTTTGCCGGTGGCCACTCGGTCGATCCCGTTCTCCATCAACAGCAGGCTGATGAGCAGGCTGTGGCAAGCGAGCTGGCCTTCCATCCCCATTGGCACGTCGTCGCGCCCGACGACGATGGTCAGCATCCCGACGAGGCGGATGAACTCCTCGACCACAAAGGCAAGTCGCGCCAGAGGATCGTGCCGCGCCGGGGCGGTGAGCGTGATCCGGCCCGCCACGCCGTCCTTGTCCACCAGTACCTGCGCCGCCTCGAGGGTGCGGGGCTTGGAATCGGCGTCGGATTGGATCACCAGGTCGAAGCGCAGGTAGTCCCGCGTGATCGCGCTGACGATGGCCTCGTCGGGCGGGCCGGGCCAGCGCCGTTTCCACACGGCTGGGCCGGCCCGCCCGACCAGCTCCGGCCACACGGCGTCGATGCGCGGGAAATCCTCGGCGCGGACGGCGACACGGAGGTCGACGTCGCTCTGCGCGTCCGCCGTGCCGGTCGCCAGGCTTCCCGTCAGCCAGACCGCTCGGACTCGCTCATCCTCCCGCAGCGCGGCCGCGGCGCGTCGCGCGAACTCGACCAGGGACAAAGCGCGAGGCTCGAAACCCGCGTGCCGCTGCTCCATCGGTCCTCACCCATCAAGCCCGGATGGCGAGTGGCTGTGCGCCTGGGATGGCGTGCCCGGCGGCCTACCATCACTCGCCGTGATCTTTGGCGTCAGCGTACCGTACACTCAGTTGGGGCAAGGGCCGTGAGCGCGACTCTAGGAGAGAATCGTGATGAGCCGAGTGGTGACGATTGGAATCTCGGACGCCGCGGCGCGCCAAGCGCAAGCGACGGCGAGTGTTAGCGCCCGACGCGTCGAGGACGTGCTATCGGAGTGGATCGATCGTCTCGCCGCCGATCCACCGGTCGAGACGCTCCCGAACGATCAGGTTTTGGCCCTCGCCCGTTCCCAGATAATTGAGCGTCGGCAAGAGGAGTTGAGCACCCTATTGGCCAGAAAGGCAGAGGGCCTGCTGAATGCTGCCGACCGCGTCAATCTCGATGAGCTCATGAACATCTTCCGATACGGGCTGGTGCGTAAGGCGCAGGCACTCCACGTGGCTGTAGCGCGCGAGCTGATCTCTCCCCTCGACTGAGATCCGGTGCCACGCCGGAACGTCTCTGCGACGATCGAACGGCGCGTCCGCGAGGAGGTCGAGCACCGGTGCGGGTACTGGCTCGACTGGAGATCGAGCACATCATCTCTATAGCCAGAGGGGGAGCAACGAGCAGTCCAACCTTTGGCTGGCCTGCCCACTGTGCAACGCGCACAAGGCCGACAAGGTCACTGCCACGGATCCCATCACGGGCGAAGTTGCACCGTTGTTCGACCCGAGGCGCCAAAGATGGGCAGAGCATTTCCGCTGGACCGACGGCGGCCTGCGAATCGCCGGGGTCACCCCGGTTGGTCGTGGCACGGTCGAGGCGCTTCGTTTGAGCGCCGACCCCGACGCACTGATCGTCCGAGCCTTCTGGATCGCCGCGGGTTGGCATCCACCGCGAGATTAGGGACTGTCCGATGAATCCTGAGCGCTGGGAACAGGCCTCGTGCGCAACGTGCGCACCGACGAGTATGCAATCCCGACCTTCGGGTCCGCCAACAGGAGTAATCTGCTAGTATGGCTGCTTGACAGCGACCGAGGCAGATACAGGAGGGCCACCATGCTGGCAGACCATCTCCGCGCGACGATTCAGCAGGGACGCGTCTACGACCTCGGACAGCCGCTGTTCCGCGGAATGCCTGGTCACCCCGCGCACCCACCCTTTCTCTTCACGCTGATGATTCGCCACGGCGACATCGAGCTGGCGGGCGACTGCAGCGGGGCGAACGAGCTGGTGGTGCTGGGCGGACATACGGGCACCCACGTGGACGCGCTGAGCCATATCTCCGAGCACGGACGGCTGCACGGGGACATCGACGCGCAGGACGCGCAACAAGGGCTCCGCGGGCTGAAACATCTGGGCGTCGAGAGCGTGCCCCCGATCGTCGCCCGCGGTGTCCTCCTCGACGTGGCGACAGGGCGCGGCGACAGGGCGCGGCGTCGACGCGCTGCCTGGCGGCACTGCGATCTCGGCGGAGGAGCTGGAGCGAACCGCCGTGGCGGCTGGTGTCGAGATCCAGGCGGGCGATGTCGTCCTGGTGCGCACGGGCTGGATGCGGTATTGGGACGATCGGGCAGCCTATCAAGGCGCGGAGAGCGGGTTACCCGGACCAGACACGAGCGCCGCGGAGTGGTTGGTCGAACGGAGGATTCGCGCGACGGGATCGGACACCGATATCTACGAGGTGCAGACCACGCACGCGGGCCCGATCGCTGTTCCCGCGCACACGATCCTGCTCACCCGTGGCGGGATTCACATCATGGAAATGGTCAATCTCGAGGAGCTCGCGCGCGAGCGGGTCTACGAATTCCTGTTCGTTACCGCACCATTGAAGATCGTCGGGGGGACGGGATCGCCGATCCGCCCGCTGGCGATCGCCTGATCTGCGGGATGTGGGAGCCTAGAGGCGGCTCCCATCTCGGCGCGCCGGCGATCACCCTGCGGCTCGCGGACGTGCTCAATCGCCTCTCGCACCGCGCGGGCTGGCGGGGAGACTATCTCGATGTTCCCAGGATGGGAGGAGGCAAGGCCGTCGCGATCCTCAGCACCTCCGGCAGCTGGGTTGCCGCGATGCGCGAGTTCGGAGCGAAGATCGACCACGCGGTGGTGGTCGACGGTCTGGGCGACGACGACACCGTGCGCGTGCGGGACCCTTTTGAGGCAACATCCTATAGAATGAAGATAGAAGACTTCTTGGGCTACTGGACCTGGGCAGCCATTTGGCAAGACCCCTCACCCGAAGAGGAGGCGTAGCATGGACGTACAGGTGCTGACGATCGAGCGCAATGACACCAAGATCCACGGCCGTCACGAAGCCGTCTACGACGTGACGATTGCAATCGACTCGATGGTGCGCACGTTCGAGGTGCTCGTCGGTACCAGGAGGGTCGGGGCCGATCCGGTCCGGTACGCCACGTTCCGCGATCCCGACGAGCTGCGCATCTTCGCCCGCGACCACCGGCCGATCACCGAGATCCTCCGCCGGGTGACCGCCGTCCACCACCACGAGCCGGCAGCGTTCCCCGCCTCGACGCTCGCGCGTCACTGAGCCCCGGTCATAAATCGTACGCCTCTGGCGATCTGGTGCGACCGTGAAGCGAACAGCGGCGGCGGTGCCGATGGCCGGCCAGCCTGCTCGGTGCCTCCTGGGGAGTTATGACCAGGTCGCGACTAGCCGAGCAAGGGCATCACGACACCTCAGTCGCCCTCACCCCGGACCGTCCGAAGATGGAGCCCTTGTGCCGCCTGACCCATCCTTGCGATGCATCGCCTCAGCCGAGCGCCTCGATGAGAGGTCGTAGCTTGTACTTGCGTTGGTGGCGACTGAGCATCTCCTGGCGGTAGGCGTCGCGGGCCTTGCCGAGCCAGGCCGCGGCGGCGTCATAGTACTGCGCCTTGCCCCCGTCCATAATCGGCTCCGCCTGCTGCCGGCTCATGCGGATGGCCCAGTCGGGATGCTTCGACAGGACGGCGTCTACGACCTGCTCAACGAGCGTGTGGGTCGCCCCACCTTCGACCGCGGCCATGGCATCCTCCAGCAACCCCTCGTGCAAGAAGATGTCCACCTGCCCTTGCGGATAATAGGTGTGGGTACGACGGAGCCAGGTCAGCAACTCCTCACGGAGTTGAGGCCACTCGTCACCGGCGAGCTCGCCCGTCCGGAGGAAGTTGGCCAGACTAGCGTCGGCACGGACTGCCACCTGGGCAGCGGCCAGCGCCCGCTCCCGCGCTCCCATACCGTCGGCCAGGTCGCGCACCCAGGGAGCGAGCTGGGTCTTGCTGCCCTCCAGCGTCAGCCCGTGCTCGCCCACGCGCAGCGCTGCCTCGAGCTGCCCCTGCTCGCGCAGGTCCTCCGCCAGCGCTCGCGCCTCCTCCACTGTCGTGAGATGTTCGAGGGCATGGGCAACTGCATCATCCACCCGCCCGAGCTGCACCAACATGGCCGCGTAGCGCCGGGCCTGCCCGGTAGCCGCCGCCAGATTCAAGAACTCCTGCCGCCGCCCCTGCCGCTCCAATATGTTGAGTCGGGCGTTGGCCAGCACTTGAGTAGCGCTGTCGCTTATATCATCCTCGTCGTCCTCATCATGCTCATCGTCCTCAACATCCTCTTCGACCGATCCATCGCCGGCAGCTTCACCACGCAAGAGGCGCTGGACCTGCTGATCCTCCCAGCCCTGCTCCGCCGCCAGCAGCGCCGCCGTGAAGGAGTCGTCCATGCCGTAATCGTCCAGCCACTCCTGCCAGGACTCCAGCTTAGCCGCCCAGGTGTGGCGATCGGACGGCGTCACATCCGGGCTGAGTAGCGCTTCCGTCCACATGGCGCCCAGCGCATTGAAGAAATCGCCGCCCTCACCATCGGAGTCGTCCAGGGACTCATAGGCAGCCTCAAACTCCTCGGTGATCACTTCGAGGATCGTCAGTCCGCTCTGCCCATCACCCTGTCGGACGAAGGCAGCGGCCTGCTCCAGCACGCGACTCGGTTCAGCCACCACACCGGTCATGATCCCGTACTCGTCAAACGATGACCGGCGATCGAACCCGTGGGTGACGCTGCGCACCTGCCGGCGATAGGAAGCAACGTCCACCGGTGTCCGGCGCGCCGCCCGCTCCGCGGGCTTGGGAGCGGCGACCAGCAGCGTGACTTCACGCTCGACCACGTCGGCCAGTTGTGGCTCGCGCTCGACCAGCCGCAGCAGGACGGCCTCGAGCTGCGCGCGATCCAGATGCCGCAGCAGCGCCTCGGTGATGGGGACTCGATGCACTGTCGCGACCCCCTATCTGACTGTTCATCGTCAAGCAGGCATTTGAATGGCCGGTAGGCCAATCCAGGACATGGTACCGGACCGTACATTCCGCGGCTTCCTCAGCGGCGACGTCGCCGGGTGGCGCGATACAGCGCCTTTCGCCCCTGGCGCCGCAGCTCGTAGCGGGCAAAGTAGCCCGGGCCGCGGCTGACGGCGCGCCCGAGATAGAACCAATGGAGCAATCGGTAAAACCAGCGCATCGTGAAGACTCCCTTGGGCTGATACTAGGTAACGATCGTAGAATCAACGATTGTAGAATCAGCATAACGAGCGAGACTCGCGGTGGGTGAAGAAAAGGCGGTCAATCATGCACGGCGATCATTCGCGCCAGTCCCTCATCGGCCGGCGATCCCTACTCCGAGCGGCAGGAGCTATCCTGGGCGGCGGCGCCTTGGCCACCGGCCTGGCCGCGTGCGGCGGCGGCCGGGCCGCCGCGACGACCACGCCGTCCGGCGCCTCCACCGCGGCTCCCGTCGCGGCGCCGACCAGCATTGCCGTGGCGTCGTCGCCGGCCTCGACGACATCATCGGCAGCGTCCAGCAGCGGCACTGCCACGGTTTCGGTCGCAGCGGCGCAGAGCGCCTCCGCTGCAGGCGGCACGGCGCAACGGACTATTACCTGGTCGTTCTGGGCGGTGAGCCAGGAGCAGGCCGACAACATGCTGGCTCGCGTCAAGGATTTCAACACCGCCCACCCCGACGTCAAGGTCGAGGCGATCTTCGTCCAGAACGGGGATTACCGCTCCAAGGTCGTGTCGCTCATCAGCGCCGCCACGCCGCCGACGCTCACGCAGGTCGACGCCTACGACATGCCGTACTTCGTCCAGAGACAGATCATCCAGCGGCTGGACGCGACCATCAAGAACGACAAGTCGTTCAATCTGGACGATTTCTTGCCGGGGGCCTTTCTGGAGGACCATCAGGTCTTCAAAGGCGTCTACTACGCCGTCCCCAACAGCCCGGAGAGCCCGCGCGTGCTGTTCTACAACAAAACGAAGTGGCAGAACGCCGGCCTGCCGCTGCCGAACGATCTGGAAGCGCAGGGCAAGTGGACCTGGGACGCCTTCCTGGAGGCCATGCAGAAAGTTAGCACGGGTGCGGGTACGGAGCGCACCTTCGGGACCACCGCGCAGCTCGGCTTCCAGCCGGAGCCGCAGACCTGGATTCTGTCCAATGGCGGCAGGTCGCTCTCGGACGACCGGAAGAGCTTCGTCGGGGATGTGCCGGAAACGGTGGAGGCGCTGCAGTTCCAGGCCGATCTGATCCTCAAGCAAAACGCGGCGCCGAGGCCGAGCGACAACCTCGGCAGCACCGATCCCTTCATCCCCGGGCGCATCGCCTCGATCGAGGACGGGGTCTGGCGCGCCGCCACGCTCTTCACCCGGCCCAACTTCGACTACGGCATCGCCCCGTTGCCGGCCAGCCCGAAGGGGGTGCGCAAGACCGTGGCCAAGCCCAACGCCTCGACCATCCCGGTCGGCGTGACCGGCCAGGCGGCCGCCGATGCCTGGGAGTTGGCCAAATTCATCGCCGGTCCGGGCTACCAGAAGGCGCAGATCGACGTGGGGCAGCAGATCACCAACCTGAAGTCGCAGGTCGCCTACTTCTTGCAGAAGAGCCCGGTGCGTGACGCGCACGTGTTCATGGACGCCTATACCAAGGGAGAGGTGACGCCCATCCCCCTCATCCCGCAATGGCAGGACTACGGCAAGATCTACGGGGCGGCGTTTGCCAAGGTGCGCGGCGGTTCCGCGACCGTCACGGACGCGCTCAGTACGATCAAGGCACAGACCGACGCCTTGCTCGCACAGCAGGCGTGAGCGACGTCGGCGACGTGCCGAGCGATAGGGGGCAAGCCGCCGTAGCCTACTACCAGAAGGGAAGACCTCGTGGGCAAGTCCATCAAGCTCGGGATTATCGGCGCCGGCAGCGCCACCTTCTCACTCACCCTGGTCCGCGACCTCTGCCTGGCGGAGGGGCTACACGGCAGCGCCGTCACCTTCATGGACGTCGATGCAACCCGCCTCGGCGTGGTCCACCGGCTGGCCGAGCGCTACGCCCGCGAGCTGGGCGTGGATATACGGTTCGAGGCCACGCTGGAACGGGAGCGGGCGCTGCGCGACGCCGACTTCGTCGTCAACACGGCCTTGCATGGCGGCCACGAGCCGGAGGAGGCGGCGCGCCGGCTCGCCACCGACCTCGGCTTCTACCGCGGCACGCGACTGCAGACCAACTTCCACCAGTATGCCCTGATGCTCGCCGTGGCGCGCGACATGGAGCGGCTCTGTCCCGACGCCTGGCTGATCCAGTCCTCCAACCCGGTATTTGAAGGTTGCACAATCATGACTCGCGAGACGAAGGTCAAGGTTGTCGGCCTCTGCCACGGCTTCATGGGGGTCTACCGGCTGGCGTCGGCGCTGGGCATCGCGGCAGAAGAGCACGACGAGCTGCGCTGGGAAGCGCCCGGGGTCAATCATTGGATTTACCTCACCGAGCTCCGCCATCGTGGGAAAGACCTCTATCCGCTCATCGACGAGTGGATCGCGACGAGGGCGGCCGCCTACTGGGCTAGCTTCCGCGGCGGCTTCAGCGACACGCAGCTCTCCCGCGCCGCCATGGACCATTACCGTCGTGTCGGCCTGATGCCCATCGGCGACGCCTCTCGCACCTTCTCCGAGTGGTACTACCACAGCGACCTGGCTGCCAAGCAGCGCTGGTTCGGCCACCTGGGCGGCTTCGACAGCGAGCTCGGCTGGGCCAGGTACCTGGAGGGGCTGCAGCGTCGGGTCGAGGAGATCCAGCGCGCGGCGAACGATCTATCGGCCCACGTCACCGAGGTGTTCCCGCCCCAGCGGTCGAAGTCGGAGTTGCACGTGCCGATCATGGACGGCATCGCCAACGATCACCAGTACGTCCTGCAGGTGAACGTGCCCAATAACGGCGCGATCGTGGGGATCGCCGACGACATCGTGGTCGAAGGGAAGGCCCTGGTCGACGCCAGCGGCGTCCGGCTGTTGCCGGTGGGCAAGCTGCCGGACAAGCTGATGCACATGGTGCTGCGACCGCGTGTGGAGAAGATGGAGCGCGAGCTGCTCGCCTTCCGGACCGGCGACCGCGACGTCATGCTGAGCTGCCTGCTGATCGACGACTACCGCGCGCGATCCCTGGAGCACGCCGAGCAACTGGTCGACGCCATCCTGGCGCTGCCCTGGAACGCCGACCTGGCGGGGCGGTTCGGCTCGTGGCGACGGCCGCTGTCGGAGTACGACCTGCCCCCTATTGATGGACCTGGAGCAGCCCCGGCGCGGGTAGCCGCCAGGGCGTGAGTGGGGCGTTCGGCAGGTTCGCGGAAATTTCCAATGCCCGGCGAATCCCGCCGCTGTCATCCTGAGCGGAGCGAAGGACCCCCGGCAAGGCCGTCGGCGCTGCGCGGCCATGCCAAGCGGCTGGCCGGTCGTGCCGGGGGTCCTTCGCTCCGCTCAGGATGACAGTGAAAAGCAACTTCGCCTTCGTGGATGCATCACCGATACATGCTGCCGAATTGCGCTCAATGCGCCGCTCATGCTCTTTCCCTCGGGTGGCGCGCCACCATTAGGGCGCCCTACATCCAGCCGGCGACGCCGAGCAGCTCCTTCGTCTCCTGATCCGGGTTATCGGCGAGGAGGCGCTCGGTGAGCTCGTGCTCGGGCTTCTGCCCGTAAATGGAAGGCTTGAGCCAGGTCGGGCCGTAGCCGATGATGAGGAGGCGGCGCACGGTGCCGGCGGGTGTGTTCGGCATGGCGCGGTGCCAGGCCGAGCCATGCAGGAACACGCAGCTCCCCGGTGGCAATCGCAGCGTCACCTGCCCCGGTAGGTCGTCGTAGCGCTCCGCCGCCAGGTCCTCCTCGATGCGCTGGTGGGAGCCGGGCATGACACAGAGCGGGCCGTTGGCGTCGGTGGCGCCGTCCAGGTAGAGCAGCGCCTCGATGGTCTGTGGGCGCGTGAAGAAGGGTGGCAGCGGGTCGGGAACCAGGCGCTGGTGAAAGTGCCAATGCGTCTCCTGGTGCGGCTCGTCGGGGTAGCTGATCCGCGCCGAGAAGCCTCGCAGGGCCACTTGCGGCCCCAGCACCGCCCGAGCCACGGAGAGGAGCGGCGGAAACCGCAGCATGTCAAGAAAGGCTTGGTGCTTGTCCATCAGGTGGCGCAAGAACAGTCCCCCAAACCGCGAGGACCGGTTGACCTTGGCGCCGATGCCGAGCTCGACCGCGGCTACCTCATCCAGCGCACGACGCAGCTGCTCGGTGTGCTCCCCGTTGAGCAGCCGCTCGCGGACCAGGAAGCCATCGCGGGCGAACTTGCCGATCTCCTCCGGCGTGGCGACCACCTCGACGTGCCGCCAGGGATCCGCCAGGTCGTGGTTGCGGACGCGGTACGCAAGCGTATGGCGGCCCGCCGTGGTCGCGATCGCCCCGCTCGTGGATGTCGCCATCGTTCACCTGCTCCTCAGTGCAGGGTGAAGCCGTCCCCGCGGGAGGCATGATAGCAACGCGCCGTCGCGGAGGCCACCATTCCTTGTGCAGCAGGCGCCAGCGACACTCAGGTGACCGCGCCGCCACGGCAATCACCGTGTTCACCGTGGTCGTGGCTTCAATCCGTGAACAATCCAGGCTACAATCTGGCCGGCAGTTCCGTGCTGCCGCCGAGTAGGCTCGTGCCGGTGTCGTGTCCGCGCGATGACGGAGCTCGACCGAGTCGGGACTCGGCCAATCGATCCAAGCGAGGAGGTTCGGGTGGAACTCGGAGTGTTCATGATGCCCCTGCACCCGCCGGGCAAGCCCATCGCCCAGAGCTACGACGAGGACGCCGAGCTGCTGATCCTCGCCGACGAGCTGGGCTACCGCGAGGCCTGGATCGGCGAGCACGCCACCATGGCCTGGGAGAACATCCCCGCGCCCGACCAATTCATCGCCCGGGTCGCCCCCTTCACGAAGCAGATGCGCTTCGGCATCGGCGTTGTACTGATGGCCCAGCACCATCCCGCCAACACGGCGAACCGCATCGCCCAACTCGATCACCTCACCAAGGGGCGGATCAATTTCGGCGCCGGCACCGGCAACATCTCCACCGATCTGGAGCTCTTCGGTATCGACGGGGCCGGCGGCCTGCCGGGGATCATGCTCTTCCGGGCGCTGGACATCATCCTGACGCTCTGGACCCAGGACCCGCCCTATGACATGCCGGGCCAGTTCTGGCCGATCCGCGTGCGCAACCCCCAACCCGACATCGGGCTCGGCGGTCCGCTCAAGCCCTACCAGCAGCCGCACCCGCCGATCGGCTTGCCGGGCATGGGCGGGCAATCGCGCTTGCTGTTCACTGCGGGAGAGCGGGGCTGGATGCCGATGTCGTCGAACCTGCCCCACCGACGCCACCTGCGCGGCCATTGGGAGCAGATTTCCAAGGGGGCGGAGAAAGGCGGGCGGGCCCCGGACCGGTCCGCCTGGCGGATCTGCCGGGAGGTCTACGTCGACGAGACGACGGAGGCGGCGCGCGACTTCGCGCGACGGGGCAGCATGGGGCGCGGGTTCCGCGACTATTTCCTGCGCATGTTCGCCAAGAACGGCCAGCTTGGCCTCTTCAAGGCGAGCGACGACGTGCCGGCGAGCGACGTCACGCTCGACTACGTGCTCGACAACCTCTGCCTGATCGGCAGCCCGGACGACGTGGCCCGGCAGCTCCGCGAGCTGTACATCTACACCGGCGGCTTCGGCACCCTCCTGATGATCGCCCACGACTGGGACGACCCCGAGCGCTGGAAGCGCTCCATGCGCCTGCTGGCGACGGAGGTCATGCCCCGTCTGGCCGACCTAACGCGCCAGGACTTCGACCGGGGCGACCCGCTGGCGGCCGGTCACGCCGGCCCGGGCTCCAGGAAGTAGGCCTTGCTCTGGGGCTCGGCGTCGATGGTTTCCGTCACCTCGCGCACGAGGGATACCCGGGCCCCGTCGACTTCCCACTGCTCCAGGTGCCTCGTGATTCGGGTCCCATCGCTGCCGGCGAATCCGGGCGACACCGGCAGGGAATCCGCCAGCGCCAGCGTCGGCCGGTCGCGGTAGGGGCCTCGCCGCTCGTCGCCGCAGACGAGGTACCAGCCGTCCTGCGCTTGGGCGACTCGCCCGGTGGTGTCCATCTCGATCCTCCCTTGCGCCCGAAGGCGACCACGCCACGATGCCGGTCTAGCGCGTCGCGGCCTTCTTGAGCACCGGCAGCCCCGACGTCGCCACCTCGCCGCGGAAGAGAGCCAAGCGAGGTGGCGGCACTACTTTGCTCCTCACCCCATCGGCCCGTCAGGGCAAGCGTGCCTCGCGCCACGGCCGTGGCGGCGGCCCCCCCGGCCCGGTCCAGGCCACTCGTGCCGCGGCACGGGCTGCCGGCTCGCCTCAGGCGATGGCGAACACGCGCATCTTGCCCGTCGTGACCTCTGGCGGACCCGGTGGCGGGACCGCCAGTGCGGGCGAGTCTAGCGCATCCGCGGAGCCCGTGTCAAACGGGCGCGGCATCGCCTAGCCGGTCTGGCGCGATGCTCAGACGGCGCGATGGGCCCGGACGTGGCGCTCCACCTGCACCTGCCATTCGTCCAGGTCGAACGGCTTGCGCACGTGGCCGAGGACGCCCACGGCCGCGGCCCGTCGGGCCTCCTCGTCGCTCGCGCTCATGGTGAGGATGCGCGCGTCGGGCTCGCCCCGGCGGCGGTAGGCGCGGAGGAAGGCCGGACCATCCAGGACCGGCATTATCAGGTCGAGCAGGATCAGGCAGGGGCGGAACGAGCGCGCCACCGCCAGGGCCGCCTGCCCGTGATCGGCCACCCGCACCGCGTACCCCTCCAGGCCCAGGACCGTCTCCAGCAAGGAGCGGATGTCGGACTGGTCCTCCACCACCAGCACCCGCCGCGCGTCGCACATCGGCCGCCTCCTTCTCGTTGGTACGGCGACTGGCCGCACAGCCCGTGCCAGGGGCCGGCCTGGCATCGTTCTTGCCCTTTGGAGCGGTCAGCCGATGCCCAGTAGCATGGAGGGAGCCCCGACGATGGAGCAGGCCCGACGCCCCCAGTTCGCCGACATTCAGTCCGAGTGGGCGGTCTACGCGCTAGACGACCAGGAAGTCGGCATGGTCGAGGCCGTGCGCGACGGATACTTGGAGATCGAGGCGGGCCTCTTCTTTCCCAAGCGGCGCTATGTCCCCTTCGCGGCCATCCAGCGCCTGGAAGGCGAGCGCGTCTACCTGACGCTGACCAAGGACGAGGCCGAGGCGCAGGACTGGGACGCGGAGCCCATGGTCGGGGAGTTGGCGGAGGAGGGGACCGACGCGGACGGCAGGGTCACCGACCAGACGATGCCGGTGCCGGGGGAGGTGGACATGGCCCGCCGCGCCGAGGAGCTGCAGGCCTGGTGGGGGCTGACCGAAGGCGCGCTGGGGTGGATGGCCAAAGCGACGGCGTCGGAGCGTGACTTGGTGGCGCTGGGGACGATCCGGGCGCACGTGGCCGCCATCCTGGACGAGCTGGAACGGCTCGCGGCGCAACCGGACGCGCGAGCGTGACGCGAGCCGCGGTGATGCGGCCGGGGCCACATGCGCTGGCGCGAGGAGGCAGGGGTCGGCGTTGTAGCGGTCCGGGAGGACCGGTGACGCGTAAAGGCTGGTAGTTCCCGCCGCGGTCGCTTCTCGACCTTGACAACACCGGCTGTCCGTGTATAACGGCGATGTCCAAGCGAAGGAGGTCCCCATGCGCCGTGTCGCCGCTACCCCGCTGATTGTCACCTGCGCGCTCTGGCCGGCCACCGCCAGCGCTGCCCCGTCTCCGGCCACGGCCCACGGCACGGCTTCACAGGTGGCCGGGTCCGCAGCCAGGATCCGACTGCCGGCCTCGCAGGTAGCGGCCCGGACGCCCGCCCAGCGCCCGCCCGCGCCCCAGGTCCAGCTGCGGCGCCCATCGCCGGGGACCACCTGCACCTACGACCCGGCCAGCCTTCTGACCACGTGCGTCACCTACGGCCCCATTGTCTCCGTCGCGGGCACGCCCGGGCTGTGCGTGTATGCCGGCATCACGGGCAGCATCTACAATGCGCGGGGGCAGGTTGTGGAGCGGTGGGCGGCCATGTCGGCGCTCTTCCCCTGCCGCTGAGGACCAAAGCAGCGCGGTTGTGGCTCGGGGGATTGTCTCCCAGGACGTCGGGACAGTCGCAGTCAATGCGCTGTCAAGTAGTCGGGATCATCGCCCCGGCGCGTCGGTCTAGGTGAAGCGACCGGCAACGGATGGAAAGGATAGCCAGAGCCTATGGTGGTTCCTGAGTTTCAGCACGGTCGTCTGCATGCCATCTGCGATGTTCTCGCTGCCACTGACGATGGGCTAACAGGCAGTGAAATAGGTAGGGTCCTGACAGGACTCCAACTCGGCGACCCCCAGCCGACTCTCTCGAAGCGCGAGCGCCTGTTTGAGGCGCTCTGGGCAAGGCAGCAGCGGGATAGCAGCGGCAACTACGTCGTGCGCTTCATTGAGGTCGCAATGGACCCGGCTCAGCATGCCGGCTTCTCAAACCGCTTCGATGATCTCCGCTCCCGCCTGAATTCCGTTCTTGCCTTCATGGGCTATGCGCTGGGCGAGGACGGCAAGGTCAGGCTACGGGACGAGGCCCGCACGATAACGGAAGCTGAGAACAGAGCCGCCAGACTTTCCCACGAGATGAGTCGACGCGGCGTGCATCCAGACGTCCTACGCTTCTGTAAGGCCGAGCTCCTGCAAGATAACTACTTCCATGCGGTGTTTGAGGCGACGAAGAGCGTCGCCGAGAAGATCCGCGCCAAGTCCCATCTGACATCGGATGGCGCGGAGCTCGCTCAGGTCGCCTTCGGTGGCACTTCACCACTACTCGCAATTAATACGCTGCGATCCGACACCGAGAAGTCGGAGCAGCGCGGATTCCTGAACTTGCTTATCGGCATGTTTGGGGTGTTCCGCAACACAGCCGCCCACGCGCCGCGCATCATGTGGCCCGTCAGCGAGCAGGACGCGCAGGACTTGCTGTCGCTCACTTCCTATCTGCATCGCCGCCTCGACGGCGCGGTATCAACGTCCCCGGGTGAATCCCACCAGAGTGGCCAACTGAGCCACAACGGCGGCGACTGACAGAAACCGCTTGAGGCACGCCCTTTGCGGGCCTTGTACCCATGCGACGGTTGTCCGAGACACGGCGCGTCAGCCCATCAGAATGGGACCGCATCAATGACGTACGATTTCGTATCATTCAGTCTGTTGGCCCCGTCTTCGTTCTTGGTCATTGTTTCGTGGGCGACCCACATATCAAGCCTGCGGAGTATGGCTTCTTGAACGTCAGCCGTCGCTGTGGAATACTCGGATCGCAGGAAACGATGCACGTCCCAATCCGTGTCCTGTGTCTCCGACGTTGACATAATCGAGGCAATAGGATCAAGGAACCTTCTCACATCGCCGTCTGTAAGGTATCGGGAAATGCCCACCATGGTTTTGGTGATCATCCCCGCAGCGTTCTCGGAGAACTGCGCCAACAGATGATCAACCACAACCGCTTGGTCCGAGGCGTCCAGATACTCCAGGTCAGCAGACCGAAGAAAGGCGCTCTCGTACATCATAATCGGTTGTTGGTCCGACTCTTTCACGAGCCTCACATAGTTGGTCATGGCCGCCTTCTTCGTTCCTTCCGCGCTGAGCGTGAAGGCGAGTCGGTAACAGGCCTACATCGCCGATAGCATGCGCGGGAGATCGTTGCGGTTCGACACGTCTCTATCGATACAGAGCTGGACCTTCTCGTAATGCAAATGACGCGATAGCACGCTTTTCCCTTCGTCCCGATACCTATTCCATCCTAAGCGACAGCCTCCGTGGCCCATTCATCGCTGAAGAGCTCGGCCTGCTCCAGCACTGTTTGCGTGGCCTGCGCCTGCTTGTCTGGCGGATAGCCGTATTTGCGCAAAGTGCGCTTCACCAGGACGCGGAGCTGCGCGCGGACGTTTTCGCGGAGCGTCCAGTCGATGGTGACGTTCTTTCGCACGGTCGCCACGAGCTCACGGGCAATTGTTTTGAGGATGGGCTCGCCGAGCACCATAACCGCGCTGTCGTTGGCCTCAAGGGCATCGTAGAAGGCCAGCTCGGCGTCCGACAAGCCAAGCTTCTCGCCACGGGTCTCGGCCGCCCGCATGTCTTTGGCGAGTTGGATGAGCTCCTCGATCACCTGCGCCGTCTCGATCGCCCGGTTCTGGTATCTCCGCACCGCCTGCTCCAGGAGCTCGGCGAACGAGCGCGCCTGGACCACGTTACGCCGTGAGCGGTTCCTGATCTCACCCTTGAGCAACTTCTCCAAGAGCTCGACGGCGAGGTTCCGCTGCGGCATATCGCGCACCTCGGCTAAGAACTCGTCCGAGAGAATCGAAATATCCGGCTTCTTGAGCCCGGCGACGGCGAAGATGTCCATCACCTCATCCGAGACGACCGCCTTCGAAACAATCTGCCGGATGGCATGGTCCAACTCGTAGTTAGTCTTAGGCTCGCCGGGCGCACTCTTCGCCAGCCCGGCCCTCACCGCCTGGAAGAACCCGACGTCGTCCCGGATTCGGAGCGCTTCCTCGTGTGGCACCGCGAGCGCAAACGCTTGAGACAGCTCCGTTACGGCGTCCAACAGCCGGGCCTTGCCGTCCTCCTGAGCGAGGATATGCTCTTGCCCCGCCGGAAGGAGCGACAGGCGTTCTTGCGGCGTGCCGCTGGTCCACCGTGACCAGTCGAACCGATAGAAGAGCCCCCGACAGACCTCGTACTTCTCCAACATAGTTGCGACCGCCTCGTCCTGATTGACGGTAGGCTGCCCGGTACCGTGGCTCTCGGTGTAGGTCGCCAGGGCCTGCTTCAGCTCGTCGGCGAGGCCGAGATAGTCGACCACGAGGCCGCCGGGCTTGTCCTTGAACACGCGGTTCACGCGGGCAATGGTCTGCATCAGGCCGTGCCCGCGCATGGGCTTGTCGAGGTACATCGTGTGCAGGCTCGGCGCATCGAAGCCGGTGAGCCACATGTCGCGCACGATCACGATCATGAACGGGTCGGACGGGTCACGGAATCGCTGGGCGAGCGTTTCGCGGCGCTGCTTGCTGCGGATGTGCGGCTGCCAATCGAGCGGATCGGACGCCGAGCCAGTCATCACCACCTTGAGAGCACCATGGCTGTCTCCCGCGCCAAGCCACTGTGGCCGCAAGGCCACGATCTCGCGGTAAAGCTCCACGCAGATACGGCGACTCATGCAGACGACCATGGCCTTGCCGTCCATCACGGCGAGACGGTTCTCGAAATGCTCCACCAGGTCGCGGGCGATGAGCTTCACACGGTTCTCGGATCCGACCACGGCTTCTTGCTGCGCCCACTTGGTCTTGAGCTTCTCCTTGCGGTCAACCTCCTCACCTTCGGTGGCCTCCTCGAAATCGGGGTCGATCCTGGGTCGCTCGGACTCCTTGAGCCCCAACTTTGCCAGCCGGCTTTCGTAATAGATTGGCACCGTCGCGCCGTCCCGGACCGCCCTTTGGATGTCGTAAACGCTGATGTAGTCGCCGAACACGGCGCGCGTGTTGGCGTCAGTCATTTCGATGGGTGTGCCGGTGAACCCGACGAATGAGGCATGGGGCAGCGCGTCGCGCATGTGCCGCGCGAAGCCGTCGATGAAGTCGTACTGGCTGCGGTGCGCTTCGTCGGCGATGACGACGATGTTGCGCCGATCCGAGAGTGCCGGGTACCGATCGCCGTTCTCCTCGGGGAAGAACTTCTGGATAGTGGTAAACACGACGCCGCCGGACGCGACGGAGAGCTTCGCGCGCAGATCGGCGCGGTCAGTGGCTTGTACCGGCGATTGGCGAAGTAGGTCGTGGCAGCGGGCGAAGGTGCCGAAGAGCTGATCGTCCAGATCGTTGCGATCGGTGATTACCACAATCGTCGGATTCGCCATTCGAGGATGCAGGATCATCCGTCCGGCGTAGAAGGCCATCGTCAGGCTCTTGCCGGAGCCCTGAGTGTGCCATACCACGCCCACGCGCCGGTCGCCTAAGTCGCCCCCCGGCGTGCGGCCCGCCTCGAAACGTCCAGGTTCTTCGCGGATGCGACCAGCCCTCGGAACGTCCGAGGCGCGCAGCGTTTCCTCCACCGCCACGTTAGCCGCGTGGAACTGGTGGTAGCCAGCCATCTTCTTGGCCAACTTCCCACCGCCCAGGTCCTCGAACACCACGAAAAAGCGCACCAGATCAAGGAAGCGGCGCTTCTCGAATATCCCCTCCAGCACCACCTGCAGCTCGGCCAGGTTCGCCGAGGCATCGTCGCGCCCAGTGATGGTGCGCCAGGGCTTGAACCACTCTCGTCCCGCGCCCAACGCGCCGATCCGCGCCTGGACGCCGTCGGAGACGACCAGCGCGGCGTTCGTGACAAAGAGTGCAGGGATCTGCGCCTGGTAGGTCTGGAGCTGCTGGAAGGCGGACCAGATCGTGGCGTTCTCGTCGGCCGGGTTCTTGAGCTCAATCACCGCCAGCGGCAGGCCATTGACGAACAGCACCACGTCGGGACGTCGCGTGTGTTGACCTTCAGCTACCGTGAACTGGTTGACGGCCAGCCAGTCGTTGTTGTCGGGTGTGTCGAAGTCGAGCACCCGCGCCTGCGTGCCCGCAATGGACCCATCGTTCCGGCGGTACTCCACCATGACGCCGTCCACGAACATGCGGTGCATGGCGCGGTTGCGCTCCACGAGTGATGGCGCGTCGGCACGCGTGAGCTTGCGGTAGGCGTCTTCCAGAGCCTCGGGGGGCAGGTCAGGATTCAGGCGCACGAATGTCTGGCGAAGTCGGTCCTCCAGAACCACCTCGCGGTAGTTCGGGCCGGTGCGCTCGGCACCGGGTTCGCCGGTCGCGATGGCCGGGCCGTGCAATACCGTGTAGCCTAGTGCCTCTAGCCAGGCAAGGGCAGCTTGCTCGACCACCGACTCGCTGAAATCGCCGTCACTCACGAGGGCGCTCCTGCACCATCGTCTACCATCTCCACGTCACCTTCGTCTTCCTCATCGGGATTAAAGCCAGCCAGGAGGTCGCGGTAGGCCTCCTGATCGACACTGAAGAGCACCTCACTCGGGCGATACTCCAGATCGAATATTCGCACGACCTCGTTTGCCTCGTCCAGATATGTATTGAAAGCATCGTTGTCGTCGTACGCCGGCCGCGTCCCCGGGGGCGTCGCGCGTTCCTGACTGTGAACTCGATGGAGGAATCCAACAATGGCATCCGCCGCCTGCGCAGCAAGCAAGGCCTGGACACCTTCCATGCCTGGCCGCGGACCATCCGTGCCGTGAGATGCGAATCCAAAAGCGTTGCGCAACTCGCACACGCCTTGAAGGGCCGTGTGCAAGCCGTTTAGTGTCTGCGCTAAGCTCTTCCGAGCCTCTGCTTCGCTGCTTGCCCCGACGGGCAACAGTGGCAGATTCGTGGTCACTGCCTTGAAGAGCTTCGGTAGGTTATCGTCGGAGATGAAGGCGATCTTGCGTTCGGTGAGAATCGTCCTGCATACACTTTCGACCACTGTCTTTGCGAGGTCGAATGCCAGCCCCGGGTTTTCGACGACGGCGCGCTCGATACCTTTGACTTGCTCCTCGATGTGAGACAGCCCACTGGCGATGGCTGTGCGGGCACCGTGCATTGTGTAATCGCTCGTCGGCGGCGCAGGCAACATCAAGCATGTCTTCCAATGAAACGCTCAGCATCACCAATGCGAAGTTCGCCGGAGATGAGCTTAGGCAGTAGCGCATTGCGCAATGCGGCGAGCGTATGGGACTCTCGTTCGTTTGTAACAACGCGCTCGTGTATCGGCCGCACCACTTGGTCAAACGCTCCAAGTATGGAGCCTGGCGGCACAACGATCGGAATTGGCCGGAAGTTGGCTTTGCTGATTTCAAGAAATGTCGAGCCGTTCGCCCGGCTGAGGATTTCTTCGCGCGCCCACTCCGCCCACTTGAGAATAAACAGATTAGAGACACCCTCCTCGGGCAAAATGGCGATGAATCCCTGATTGATGGCAATCGGCACTTCCGACACGGCGAGGTAACCAATCGGCGCACGCGACGAGAGGAGCACGGTACCGGGTGGCAGGAGGCCCGATCCGATTTGAGCCAGCCCCGCGTCTGTAATTTTGCGTTCTGTCTCAAGCAGGACCGGTGTTGCTAGGCCGGACAGATCCTTGGGGGTGGCCCAGAAGTGGCGGCCGTTGCTCCAGAACGCAGTCTTTTTCGTGCTTGGTGTGGTCCCTCCGACGACGCTCGCGACTTCGCGGATCGGGCGGACCCGCCACCCTTTCGGAATCTCCCCGAGTTCCGAGTCCTCGAAGGAGTCCGGGAACACGTCAGCGACGGGTTTGGGCAGGCCGAGGTCGCGGCCTTCGACCTTGGCGCGGACAGGATCGAAGGCGACGAACCATGACGTGAAGAGCGTTCGCGCGATCGCTTCTAGCGTCTCGTTTGCCCGTCGGTTCAGCTCGATTTTGTCATCCAGCGAGCCGAGGATGTCGGCAATCGCGCGTTGTTCGGGCACTCTCGGTACAGGGATCTCCAGTCGCGAAAGGTCACCACCTGTAATGCCGGCGACCGCCACCTGGCGACGAATGGTATCGAGAGCATGGAGTCCGACGGGCGAGCTGAAGAAATAGTACAGATAAAGCGGTAACGCAACGGTCGGGTCGGGCCGAGCGCGTATTATGGATGATTCGAAGGTGGTGGGTTCGTCGATATCGAGAACGATACTGCACTTCCCAGCGCCCTCGGCGACCAATGAACGACGTGCAAAAAGTAAGTCACCTTTAGAGAGCATGAAGCGCTCGCCTTCGGAGCGAGATAGCTCAACCCTTCTCATTGGAACTGCGTGAAGTCGCGGGTACTCAAACAGCTCGCCCATGTTCACGATCTTCGCGCCACGGCCGTGAAACTCTTTTGGCTTGTACAGGCCATTACGGACTGGCATCGCAAGCAGGCGCTCAAAAGGAACTGTTTGCCATTCAGCCACCATATCCAAGCTCCTTCAGGTTGGCGGCGATAGCGGCATCG
>Ga0207416_1000830_pt1 | contig 47152 bp, 50 predicted proteins | sample PaiPotPPM11metaG_FD_184107 | JGI IMG/M metagenome (GOLD analysis project Ga0207416, IMG submission 184107) | Iron sulfur acid spring bacterial and archeal communities from Banff, Canada, to study Microbial Dark Matter (Phase II) - Paint Pots PPM... ...
ACGACGGGACGACGCGGTATGGTTGCCATGAGCGGTCTCCTCCAACGGTTTGATCGCCCCCTTCCTACCACACGGCAGGCGGGGTGGAGGACCGCTCTTCAATTTCTACGAACTATCGGACAACCTCCCCATGGCATCAGTCATCGTTTCTTCTCAACCGGACGCCAGGTCGAAGATCAGAGCCCTAACCGAAACTCAGCCCGAAAGGGCCTCCATCGCTGCTCTCACGCTCACCGAGTTGGAGTCGGTTGCTACGGTAACCGAACTGCGAAACCTGCTCGCGCAGCAATTGTTCCGGCGCAATCTGTTCGGTGTTGAATCACCTCTGGAGCGCGACAGCCTCCCAAAATGGCCGCTGAGTCGCCGGCCGATACTAGAGAAGATGTCATAGCGTGGGTCAATCGCAGGCGTGACCGATTAGAGAGGCGTCTCCGCCGGTCTGATTTCCGATGCCCTTAGTTTGGAGTATGGGCCGAAGCGGGCCACTGAGCGTGCGTTAGCTGCGATTGAGGAAAAGCGCCGCGGCGAACTAATGCAGTACTCCTACGCCGGATTGTGGGAAAAGGCTTACTTTCTCGAGCTGATTGCGATATTGAAGAAAGAATGGCCTCTCTTCCAGACGAAGCTTGGGGTGGAACGAGAGGAAGCTGTCAAATGGCTAGACCAAGTGAATCGATGTCGTTGGGATGCGCACGCAGCGGAGGCCGTCCCCGAGGAAGATCTCCAGTTTCTCAAAGTGTGCTTCAGGCGATTGGAAGAGAAGCTTGATCTGGTCCAATGAGTAGCATCTCGCTCGGGCAGCCGGCTCCACTTAGATCGAAAGACCCGCGAGGCGGTTCCTCGCCGGGAGGGGTAGGTCCCTAAGGAATCTACTTCAGGAGGCGGCTCGCGACTTCGCGTCGCAGTGCTCTGTTTGGGGTGCGGTACGTGCCCAGGTGGGTGCTGGTTGGTGAGCCCGGGTGCCAGTCGAAGCTCAGGTGGCCTTCTGATTCGTGTGGTTTGCAGATCGCGCGCAGCTCCTCGGATGGAATCAGGAGGCATTCGTCGTGGAATCGGTGTTCTTCGCGCTCCCACGCCAGGACGACGAAATAGGTCGTTGGAGATGGGCGGAAGCTTGCGGCGTGGATTCCTACCGTGCCGGCGGGGTGGGCTGGGTCGACGCCCACCGTTTGATCTGCAGGCCTAGGACCCGGCGCGTGTTCAGATCTAGGGCTGCCAGCTCCGACGTTTCAAGGTCTGGGAATGGGCGGAATAGGTTCAATTCGCCGTTCTCGGCCAACAGGCGGATGACTTCGGCTGCGCCTAGGAATCCCAGGTCGCTTCGCCACATCGGGTGTGGCTTGACGACCGGCGCGGCAGCTTCGGTTCGGCTGATGCCGAACCGTTCGACCAGGCGTTCGGTCGGGATCAGGAACTCGTAGAACCGGCTTCGCTGTCGCGGGTGCATGCCGAATCCAGCGGCGTAGATCGGGCGGCCTTCGTGATGCGAAGCGACGGCGAGGCGTTTGAAGTCGCCCTCCGGGATGACCAGCATCGTTGGTCCTAGTCCGCCTTCGGTGATCAGTCCACTAACGAGCAGCGCATTGTCGTCGTTCAGGCTGTCCCCCCACACCACCAGATGGACCTCGCCGTCGTCGAGGGTCGACCGGCCTTTCGCCTGGATTGATATGTACTTCCCGTCGCTCAGCCGATGAACCAGGGCGTCGATGCCTCTGTCAGTTAGTGGCAGGAACACGTGTAGCGATCCGCGGGACTGCTCCGTTAGCGCCGCCCACAGGCGGAACTCGAACACCTGGCCCGAGGCGCTCAGCTCATCGGATGTCCATCGGCCTGTCAGCTCTTCCACGCCCCACCCGGCGCTAACGCGCCGACCTCCCCGGCGAGGGGGGAGGTGAAGCCCGCCTCAGCGAGCGGGGAGGTAAAGCGCCCCGGCGAGCGGGGAGGTAAAGTCCGCTCTGGCCAGCGGGGAGGTGAACCCTTCAGTTGCACAGGAGCTTCGCCGACCGTAGGTAGACCTCTCGCATTTTTCGACTGAGGCTAGGTCGACCCATTCCACGTCCGCGTGTGCTCCTTCGCCGGCGGGGCCATACGACACCGTGGGGATGCGTGCTCCGTTCAGCAGCGCCATGTCCATCCAGTACGCGACGCCGATGATCACCGGGTTCTGGGCCGCCTCCGCTACTGCGAGGCTTAGGCCGTGATCCGCCGGGACTTCTGACGGCGCTCGTTCGAGCGTCACCCGCGCGGTGGCCTCCGCGGAGCCGATCAATTCCTCGATTTCGCGCAAAGTGCTCGCGCCATCCTCGCCTTGCACCGTGCGGCGTTCCAGCTTCGCCACACACCGGGCGGGGTATGTGCTCATCTCCTGGCCACCTTCTATTAGAGAGGCGTGGATTGAGCCCGTGCCCAGCAGCGCGTGGCGCGGGCTTTCGTGCAAGCGCCGGTTCAGTTCCAGCACGCCGGTGAGGATCGAGCCCATGTGCGCGATCGCGTCCACTCCCAGGTCCGAGCGCGACCCGTGCGCCGCGACCCCTGTCGTCTCCACCTCCAGCCACACGAATCCCTTGTGCGCCAGGCACAGGCGAAGCTCCGTGGGCTCCGTGACGATGGCGTAGTCGGCGCGGAACCGTTCGACAACCGCCGAGGTGCCGATGCTCGCGACCTCCTCGTCCGCCACGGCGTTCACGATCAGGTCGCCCCGAAGGCCAAGCCGCCGCGCTTCTCGGGCCGTAATCATGCATGCGGCCAGGCTCGCCTTCATGTCGTACGCTCCGCGTCCATATATCCGTCCATCGGAGACCACCGGCGCGAACGGCGCGGTCATCGCGCCGGCGCCGACCGTGTCCATGTGTGCGTTCAGCATCAAGCTCGAGCCGCCGCCCGACCCCCGCAGCACCCCCACCACGCTCGGCCGGCCGGCCACCGGCTCGACGAACGAAACCGACAGACCCGCCGCCTCGAGCCAGCCCGCCACGAACGCGGCGATCCGCGACTCGCCCGACCCGCTGGCCACCAGGTCCGGGTTCACTGACTCGATCGCCACCAGCTCGCAGATCAGCTTTTCGAGGTCGGCGTGTACGGTCAACGGCTCCAGTGGACCGTCACAACATCGACGGGCTTCGCGATCCCTTTCACGGAGGCCTCGCGCGGGTCAGAAACCGAGAATCTGGGCGGCACGGTGGCTCGGCTCGCCACGATCTCATCAGGTCCCGCCAGGGTCGCGATACGGGACGCCACGTGCACGCCGCGGCCGCGATAGCGGCCGGCGGACTGGTTCGCGCTCGTGGCGTGGACGCCGATCCTGATGCGCGGCGCGAAACCGTGCTCGCGGCGGTGGTCGGCGAGCTTGCGCTGGATCGTGATTGCGCACTCGAGCGCTGAGGTCGGGTCGCGAAACGCAACGACGAATCCATCGCCCGCGTGATCGACCTCCTCGCCCCCATGACTCGCGAAGCACTGGCGCATGGCGCCATCAAGCCACGCGACGAGGTCGTTCCACGCACCGTCACCGATCGCCTCGACCAACTGCGTCGATCCGACGATGTCGCTGAAGAACAAAGTCCGCTGTGCGACCGTCTGCGGCGTGGCGCTCTCCTCGAGAAGACGCGCCACGCGGGCTACGTCGAGGCGGGCGCCCATGCGCTCGAACGACGCCGTCGCGGCCTCGAGCTCGCGTTCCGCACCTGCCTTGTCGCCGATCTGCCGTAGTGCTTGCGCTAGAGCGATCCGGACTTGCGCCACCTCGTACGGCGCGTCGATCTCCTGCCAGATGCGCAGCGCACGGCGAAGCGTCCGATGGGCATCGGGGTCCGCCCGCTCTGTCTCGACCACGCCGCGCGCCTGGAGCGCGAGCACCTGCAGGCCGATCCCAGGTTGGCCATCGGCGAGTTGCTCGGCTCTTAGGGCGGCACGCTCGGCCGCGTCCAGATCGCCGGCGTCCACGGCGATGTCGACTTCACTCGCCGCGCACCGAATGGCGTCGAGCACGCTGTCGGCTGGATCGATCGTCGCCGCCTGGATGGAGCGCAGCGCCGCTGTCTGGTCACCCCGCGCAGCCAAGAGGAGCGCGGCACCCGGCTGGGGCTCGCGCCCTAGCTCGTTCGCCCGCTTGAACGCGGCTCCGGCTCCATCCAGGTCGCCGAGCCGCAGCCTGATCAGGCCGATCTCGTAATACGCCTCGCCGGCAAACCCCGGGCTGTTGCCCTCGAGCTCACCGGACGCGCGCCTTGCCTCGACCTCGGCTTCGGCCAGCTTGCCGCGCAGCCTCATGAACTCTGCTCGATGGACACTGCAGATGCCTGAAAAGCCGGTGATCGACTCGCGGTCGCACCATCGCTTCGCGGTCTGCGTCCATTCGCCGCCCAGCGCGAACTCGCCCGCGTCGCGATAAACGCCGATCGTGTTGCAGTAGACGATGCCCGTCGCCCACGGTCCCAGCTCGCCGCCGATGGCTGCCGCGCAACCTTCGTCCAGGCACGCGAAGGCCTCGTCGCGCAGGCCCGACTCCCACAGGCCGATGCCTAGCCACGAACGACTCATAGCCACCAGGTTCGCGCTACCGAGACGCTCGCCGAGCTCGATCGCCTTCTCCAGCAGCTCGCGGCCACGCGTAGGGTTGCCCTCGCGATAGGCGCGGCGACCCATGGCGCGCCAGAGGAATCCATGCTCGATGCACTCGGGCTCACCTTCCAGCAGGTGCTCCGCGCGTTGGACCCAGCCGCGCGCGGCGGCCGCATCGCGCAGCATGTTCGTGCAGATGTGGCGCAGCATCAGCGCCACGTTGGCGGCCCCGCGCCGATCGCCCGCCCGGACAAACGCGGCGTAGGAGCGTTCCAACGCGTCCACGGTCGCCGGGAGGTCGCCACACCAGTCGTATGCCTTGCCCAACTCGCGCAGCCCGTTCGCGTCGAGTCCGCCTTCGGCGTCTACCTCGGCCAGCAGGCGTCGCGCCTCATCCCAGGAGTGCCGCTCCATCGCGCGGCGGCCCAACTCGACCTTGTCCTGCAGGCCGGAGCTCATCGAGGGATTCTATGCCGCACCTGGCGAGTTCGAGCAGAACCATAACCATCCCTTCGCTTGCGTTTTCCCCGGGCCGAACTAAGATCGCTGAGCCGCTTTCGCGCACAGGGACACGGGGTTAGTTAGGAGGAAAGCCGCTCATGCCTCATTCGTTACGACGCGTCCTCACGTTCGCAATCGGATCCATCACGGTGCTGGCCGCCGCACCCGTCGTCACCGTGGGCCAGGCAGCCGCCGGACCCGACAACGGCACACACAGCCCGATCAAGCACACGATCATCCTGTACCAGGAGAACATCTCCTTCGACCACTATTTCGGGACGTACGGCCACGGCTCGAACGGCATCCCGGCCGGCTCGACGCTCACCCACACAGGCTCCAGCGGAAACACGTGGGGCCCATATGCGCCCACCCAGCTCAGCGGCCTGACCCAGAGCAGGACCTGTGATGTGGACCACAGCTACTCGGACATGATCCAGATGGCCGATCACGGTTTGATGGACAAGTTCTTGCAGTTCGGCAACGACAAGACGGTGACGAACCCGAGCAGCTCGTCCTCGACGACCTGTCCGAAATTCGAGGTCGCATCGCCGACACCGCCAGGCGCCAACCTCACAGCGCTCGCCAACGCCTACTACACAGGCACGGCCGGCGACCTGAACGCCCCTCTCCAGAATTACTGGAAGCTCGCCTCGCAGTACACGCTCGCGGACAACTTCTTTCAGGGGGTCTACGGGCCCTCCACACCGGGTGCGGAGTGGGTGGTCGCAGCCACCAACAACACGACAGGCGACCCCAACCCGGCCGGTGACAACTGCCTTGACTACCCAGCTGGCATCGGCCAGCACGACATTCCGAACCTCGGAGCCGAAGCATCCGCCGAAGGCACCAGCTGGGCGTGGTTTCAGGGCGGGTTCGGCACCTGCGTGCCGAACAGCCCGACGACGGGCCTTTCCCCGAACGTCAATGGCTACAGCCCACACCACGATCCGTTCCAGTACTTCACCTCGACCGCCGACCTCAATCACACGTATGCCTTCGACCCTCGCATGGATTACCCACAGGCCAACCGCCACCAGCGCGACCTGAGCGTCCTCGACGCGGCACTCGCCGGCATCGAGGTGGGGGGCCAGGTGCCTCAGCTGCCCGCGATCTCGTGGGTCAAGGCGCCACAGATGGAAGACGGCCACCCCGGCTATTCGGGCCCGGCTCTCGAGGACGCCTTCCTCGGCGACCTGGTCAGCAAGCTTCAGGCCAGCCCGTACTGGAAGGACACCGCGCTGTTCGTCGCGTTCGACGAGACGGGCGGCTGGTGGGACCACGTTGCTCCTCCCGACCTGGGCGGGCACTTCGCGACCTGGGTCAACGGTGTGCCCAACACCGCTGGCGGCTGCCAGTACCCCGGAACCACGCCCTGCGCTGAGGCAGGATTCGGGCCCCGCATGCCGGCGCTCGTCATCTCGCGCTTCGCGCAGCGGGGCTTCATCGACCACGACCTCCTCAACATCGCCTCGCTCGTCAACTGGGTGGAGTGGAACCACCGTCTGCCCGCCCTCGGCGTCTGGGGCGACCGCGACGTCACCGCCGGCAGCCTCGCGGGCGCGTTCGTCTTCGGACAGGACACCGAAAGCTAGGCTTGCCTTAAGCAACTGCCGCTGGCAGTATTAACCGACCATGGGACTCGGGCCGAGCGATCGGCCCGAGCAGTTTTTGGGGTGTGTTTTCAGGAGGAGCCTGCGATGACCGCGTTTCGTCGCCTGATCTTGTCGGGGGTCACCGCCATCGCTGTCGTGATCTGGTCGGCCGGGGTTGTCGCCGCCGGTGGGTCTGACTGGCATGTGGGCTACTACACGCCTTCGCCGCATGGCGCACTTTCCTTCGCGTCGGCCGACATGCCGGCTACAGGCCTCGCGACCTTGAACTTCACAAACCTGCCCAACACCGCGCTGCTCGTCACGACGCAGGGATCGTCGTCTCTCCTCGGCGACGACCGGGGCAAGCGCATCACCGCTACGTTCGACATCTCGAATGCGGGCGTCTTCACCTACTTCGGAGAACCGGGCGCCTGCGGCTTCGTCGCGGCCAACACCCGGCTCTTCTTCCAGACCTCGAACGCGGGTGGTTTCAACGAGACGCACTACTGGTGGTCGAACCCCGCCTCGCAGCCGCTGGCCAACGGGAAGTCTCTGACCGTGACCGCCACGGTTAATGGCGCCGAGTGGTCAGATTTCTATGGGCATTTCGGCGATGCGCCCGGTTTCTCTCAGGGGTTCACCGACGCGGCCTCGAACGTGACGACGATCGGGCTCTCGTTCGGTGGCGGGTGCTTCTTCGAGAACGGGGTCGGGACGGTCGATGGCAGCGGAACGTTCACGCTGGATAGCTTTACGGTCGCGTAACTGGAAGGGCACGCCCCCATCCGGCCGGGCCGCTTTGCGGCCCGGTCACCTTCCCCGTCGAGCGGGGAAGGGAAGCCGGCCTCCCCGGCGAGCGGGGAGGTGAAGGGTGCGTGCCCTCCGGTCCTTCTCTAATCCTCTCCGTTGGAGCGCGCGAACCACAGGAAGGTGGTGCCTGGCGTGCCGCCTACGAACACCTCGGGGCTTTTGCACGGGTGGGGCAGGTCGACTGTCGCGTTGATCGTCGAATCACCGCCGGGCTTTGTCGCCGGGAACCCGGCGGTCTCCACGTTCATCACGCCGTCCGGTGTCAAGCAGCTCACGACCGCCTCGAACGGGCTGATCGGATTCCTTCCCAGCGGCACCACGATGAGGCCCTTGACCGTCACCGAGACGTGACCCTGGCGGTCGACCGAACCAATGCCTGAGACGATCGACCAGGGGGCGCCGCCGCCCAGTAGGCCGCGGTCGTTCACCTTGCCCACCTCGGCTGTGCCGCTCACCGCATGCATGGAGTCGAATTGGATCAACCTGTCAGCCGGGCTCGCCCCGGCGACCGTCGTGCCCGCGCTGAGCAGGCTCAGCGCCCCGATTCCGCCCACCACAAATCTCCGCCAAAGCATCGCCAACCTCCCACAATCCAGAACCGGCTTCGGGGGGCGATACCCCCGCTGGTTACCTGCGCGGACGACACTCCCGGCCCTGTAGTTCTGTCAGGGGAGCGCGCCGACTCCGCTGCATTGGCCCCGGACCCAGCCCCCGAACATGATGATCTGCCGTCGTTTCGAGTCATAAGCCAGGTAAGTCTCGTCCCGAGCCGGTGGCCGGTTGACAGGTTGCAACTGCGACCATGTGGTCCCGTCGAACACCATCGTTTCTGATGTGTTGGCGGTGGGGCTCGGAGTGGTCGTATATGCGGTGTTGCAGCGATCGCCCCCAAACGCAACGAGGGAAGCAGCGCCGTCATCGTATGCGAGGCCCGCCACGGTTACCTGGTTGAATGGCGGGGCCGAAAGCGCAGACCAGTTGACTCCATCCCATACGCGAGACACGCCGCTTAGCGTCCAGAAGCCGCCGTCCAACATCACCAGTCGCCCGCGCTTCGTGTCCGCGAAGAGGAATCCGGACTGGGAGGCGGCGATCACGGCGCTCGAAGGGTGAAGCGTCCAGGTCTTCCCATCCCAACTCCAAGTGTCTGGGCTGCATCCCTCACCAGGCTCAACGATGCAGGTTGGACTGTTCACCAGAACGACCTGTTTGGATGCCGGGTCAAAGGCCGCCGCAGCTGGCCCGAACGACTGGGCAGGAGGCGACTGCCCCTGGCGGAAGGCGTTCTGTGACCATGTCTGGCCATCCCAGATCCACGTATCGCCGATGTCGCCGGCCTGGCCCTTCCCGATATTGCCTCCGAACATGATCACGTCATTTCGGATGGGGTCGTACGCGGCGGCTGGCCACCTACGCGCCGGGGGGAAAATCGCCGGATGGCGCAGCTTCCAGTGTCCATCCCAGGTCCAGGTCTCGGAGAGCAGCTTGCCGGCAGCATCCTCGCCACCAAACAGAACGATCTCGCCTGTGGCCTCGTCGTAAACGTACAGGGCGCCGAAACGCCAGCTCGGGCCATCACTCGAACCAGCCTTATGCCAATCCGCGCCGTCCCATGTCCAGGTGTCGTTTAGGTACGAGTCGGCGGTCGACCCACAAGCCGCGGCGATGCAGACGAGCGAGAACAGCAAGGCACGGCCGAGGGTTGAACTGCGGGTTGGCTGATTGACTCGAAGGCCGCGCCACACGGGTCGTCGCATGGCGCCAGCTTATTCGGGGCCGGTCTCACTAGCAGTCTCAATCCGGTCTCAATTTTATTGAAGGGCGTCACGATCCCTGGTCCACCTCAGGAGCGTGTTACCTGCGGCCGAAGATCGAGCTTTCGACCACGTAGAACAGCGCGATCACCAGGTACAGGCCTGCGCTCGCGAGCGGGCTGATGAACGCGACCAGCGTCGCGCCGAGATAGATGGCCGGGCCGACGGTGAAGCTCCGTCCGATTCCCCGCACGAGGGCCGGGTCGGCGTCGTGGCGCAGCAGCCGGCGGCCCACCGCCGCGTACCACCACAACGCGTTGTACATGACCGAGGTCAAAATCAGCGTGATCCCGTACGCGAGCGCCGCCGCCAGCGCGCCGTCCGTCCTTATATACAGGGCCAGGAGGCGGGTCGGAAAGGGCACGAAAGCGACGAGCATCAAGAACAGCACGGTCAGCATCAGGAACGTGCGGTCGACGTGGGCGATCTGGTGCATCACGGTGTGGTGATTGACCCACATGATGCCGATGGTCACAAAGCTGATGACGTAGGCGACGTAGCTCGGCCAGATCCCGAGCAGCTCGCCGCCCAGCGGCTTCCCGGCGGTCACCGCCAGGTTGAGGATCAGCAGCGTCGCGGCGATGGCGAAGATGCCGTCGGCGAACGCCTCCAGCCGGTTCTTGGGCACCCGTCAATTCAAACTGCAAGTTTCCTCGGGCGCAACCGTTAATCAGCCCCAAAGGAGGTGGTCCGCCTGTGATCACATCGATCATCACGTTCCTCAGTACCCGCATCGTATCGGTCGTCATCACGACCGTGGTCGTCGTGGCCGCCGTGCCCACCTTGATCGTGGCCATCCACGGCAACACCATCACGATCACGACCGGGCCGGTCGCCTCCGCCACCCGCACGGGCGACGACCAGGAGCGAGCCCGGATCGTCGTCGAGGTCAAGAGCGCCGGCGACTCGGTCATCGTCAAGCTGAACAACGAGGAGGCGAGCTGCGACTCCCAGATCGCTCAGCTGGCGGGCCAGTCGAAGCTGTCCGCCACGGCTACCGCCGCCGAGCTGAAGAAAGGCAAGGACGAGTTCCACGCCTCGATCAAGCCGTTCGACGACGAGATCAAGGCCGACGAGGACGAGCTCGACCACCTCAAGGTCATCACGACCGAGACCGAGCAGACGTTCCTGGTCCGGATCAACGAGGTCCAGGTGATCGCGCTCGGCGAAAACGGCCAGGGCGGCACGCTCATCACCGTGTGCCAGACCATCATCGTGGAGATCACCCAGGTCATCGTCATCGTCCAGCCCGCTCCAAGTGGCGGCGACGAAGACATCAAGACCGCCGCATGATCGCGACATCTACGAGGAGTAAGGCCTCCTCCTCCAACCTCCCCACCTCTACTCCAGAGGCCAATGCTCCAACCGACCCGGCGAGCCCCCTCCCTGATTTGCTCGCCGGGCTCCGGTGGGGCACACGCGAGGCCGCTGTAGCGGCATTCGCGCTGATCGTCATTGACGTGTTCGCCGGCTGGTCGTACCTGGCCAGCTACTTCAGCTATTTCCGGATCCCGACCGAAGCGGTCGGCCTGACGTGGCCGGAGGTGCTCGGCCAGGGCCTGCGCACTGTGCTTCTGCCCCTCACGGTGATCGTCGTCGCCGCGGTGGCGCCGGCACGCAACCGCAACCTCCGCCCCGCGGCGATCGCCGTGGGGATTTACCTGCTCGTGCTCGCGCTTGTCGCGATCACCAACCACTGGGCCTCAGTCGGATCGGTGCTCGTCCAGCTCGCGGCTGCGATCGCGGCTGCCGGCATCGTGTTCGGCATGCGGATGGGGATCGGCGGGAAGCCGAACGAGCGACTGCTGATCGGCGTCGCCGGCCTCCTCGTGTTGATCTCCACGCCTGTCGCCACCGGCACGCTCGACGCCGGAACGGTGGCGGGGTCGAAGACCACCTCGCTTCGGATCGTCACCTCGGGGCCGGTGCTGCCGAGCGCGGTTCCGTTCAACGGCAACTACACGTACACGAACTACGTGCTGCTGCGCGAGAACGACACTCGGTACTGGGTGTTCCGGATCGGCGACCACTACGCGTACTCGATTCCGAAGTCAGAGGTCGTCTACATCCGGTATTAGCGGGGCGAAGCCCCCACCCGGCCGCTTCGCCGCCGACCTCCCCCGGCGAGCGGGGAGGTGAAGTGCCCGCGGCAGTGAAGGCGTACTTCTCCGAGCTTGCGGATCGAGTCGAAAAGCAGAAGGAACGAATTGTGGTCACCCGGAATCGCCGGCCTGCCCTGGTGCTGATCAGTCCCGATGACCTCGAGAGTCTCGAGGAGACTCTCGCCATTCTGTCCGATGAGCGGCTCCTGGCAAAAGTTCGTAAGGGCGTGAACGAGGCGGACGCGGGGCGAGGGATCCCGATCGAGCGAGCCATGGTAAGCCGCCGGTGGGTGTGAACTCAGACCGTTGGCGGATCGAGATCATGCCGTTTGGTCTGTTTAGACAGTTGCCACACCACCCGGTCTTCGCCCATACTCCGGCCAACGTGAAGCTAAGAACCCGGACTAGTCTCTAAAGCATGGCGACTGTCTGGATTGCGGAGCCAACTGGGGTCGAGCTGAGCGACGAGGAAGTTCACCGCAAGGGAATCGCACTTGCCGAGCGAACCCTCAATGCGGCGGCCGAAATCTGGCCAGAAATATTCGCGTCGCTAACCGATAAAGGTAAAGCTCTCTTCGTCATTGAGATCCTCGAAGCCGGACGGGATGCGCACGGGGACCCTGAACCGATCGCTCGTGTGGCTGAGGCCTGGTGGCGAACACTGCAGGCTAGAGCGAGCTATTCAAAGAATCTCAAGAGCGTCCGTAAGGGAAGGGTATATTCCGCTAGAGATCTCAAGGCTGCCCTGAAACTGCCGTAGTCCGTATCCGCCCGACCTGTTAATGATCTGGACATCCGGCCTCTAGGCAGCGCTTACTGTTACTCGTCTATGCCGTTGCGACGCGTTGCGATCATTCCAGAGGTTCTGAGCGAGGTCGGTCGTTAACCACGAATCAGTTGATGTGCGCCACGAGTTCTTTCGCGCTCAGCAGCTACTGGAGGAGGCCCGAGATCCTCGCTCCTGGAACGAACTTGCGACGTTGCCAGCTAAGGACCCTGAGGTGCTGCCAGACGACGCATGGATCATGCCTTTTGACGACGGGGGGCTGATTACATACGTTCTGACTGGAAACGACGCCGAGATCATTGGCGTTGTTCTGCCAGAGAAGGACTAACGTACTTCGCCCCAGATGGCTGGGAGGACGATTACGCCACCAGGCGGATCGTCCAGAAGTCGCGGGCCAGGCCTGGTTGGATCAGGTGCGCGTACGGGAGGGTGAAGTAGCCTTTCATGCCCCACGCAGCACCCCACGAGTTGCGTCCGTGTAGACATCGCCGACATTGGTCCCGCCCTCGGCGACTTGCGCCGCCGACCTCGGCGAGTGGGGAGTGGTGTCGCGAGATCTATTGGGAGCGATTCAACCCTGGTCGGCGCAAGAAGAGACCGCCGGAACTCCGGCGGTCCCTCCTTGTCCTCGAACTACGCGGTCACGCGCCCGCGCGTTCGCTGCCTGTACAAGCCCAGGCTCAGCTGCTGAATTGACAGGTCAAGGTCACGTTACCGCTAGGCGAGATGGTCGTATGCGACTCCGTCGTGGGGGCCACCCCTGGTGCAAAGCAGGTCAGATCCTCGATGACGATGGCCGACTTAGGACCGACGCCGGTTGGGAGGTGGCCTTTGCACACCAGCGTGGCATGGCCGCTCGGCGTGTGCACGAAGATAGAGTCTGTCGCGGTGACCGCGCCGAACGGCGGGGTCGCGATGGAGCACCAAGGGGAGAGGGGAAGACCCGCGAGGGAAGACCCCTAGCCGACCAGGCGGATTGTCCAGAAGTCGCGCGCCAGGCCCGTTTGGAGCAGGTATGTGTACGGGAGGGTGAAGTAGCCTTTCATGCCCCACGCCGCGCCCCACGAGTTGCGCACCAGGAACCACTGCTTGGCGTCGTCGTAGCCGACGGCCATCACCGCGTGGCCACCGATCGGCCGCTCGCCCCACCCGGGCAGCTGGGCGTGGCCGGTCCTTGCCACGGTCGTCGACTCGAAGCTCTCGTAGACGGTGAAGCCGAAGATGAACGGGTAGCCCGACGCGAGGCAGCCCTTCATCTGGTTGAGGTCCTGGACGATGCTCTGGTACGAGACCGCGCGGTCGAGGGCCGCATCCTTGTACGCGCGCGCGGGCGGCTTGTCCATGAACTTCGCGATCACGTACGGCCACTCGGACTCGGGGCACGCGCCCTGGCTCGCGACCGACTTGATCCCGTCGCGGATCTGCGCGCCGCTGTCCGAGCGCACCGTGCCCTCGATGACGCGCTCGTTGTAATAAATGAAGAGTCGCGAGGGCACGAAGTCGGACATCTTCTGCTGCTTGCGGTCGAACTCGATCGCCCCGGCGATCGCATTTGCGGTGCAGCTGCCGAGCTCGCCCTGGTTGTAGACGGGCGGGCACTTGGCGCGGAGGTCGGCGCGGGCGGGGAGGGCGGTGAGGAACCGCGGCGGCACCGCGTAGAGGTGGTCGCGCTGGTCGGGCTGGTCGGGGATCCAACCGAAGCGCCGGATCTGTCGTGGTTCTGTCATGACGTATCCCTCGCCCGCCGATTCCCCCTCGCTGACGTCACAGGAGCGTAATCCTCGCCCTGGATAAGCGCCGTTGGATACAGCGAGGCGGAATTCACAGGTAAGGCCAGTTCGCCACGCTCCGGCTTTCGCCGACGTATGCGTGCACCCCTTTCGGGAACCGGTGCGCTTCCAGCACGATCGCGGTCGCGCGCGCGTGTCCTTCCAGGATCACGAGATGCCCGTTCGGGTGGCGCAGGGCGATGATCTCGGGGATCTTCTTGTCGGAATGGCAGATGCCGGACGCGAGGGACAGGATGATCATGTTCGTCGGGTCGCCGGTGTAAATGTGGCCGACGTTCGTCGCGCCCTCGGCGACCTTGCGTGTCGCCGGGGAGAGCAGGTGCCAGGCGCCCTCGCGGCGCGCGTAGAGCATCTCTCCCACCTCGTCCGCCGTGAGGTTGACGCGTCGCCACTGGAGGTCCGGGGCGAGTCCCTCGAACGTTCCGGTGCCGTGGCCGAAGCCGTAGATCGACGTGATGATCTGGCGCCGCAGGTCGTTCTGCGTCTGGTCGCGCAGGTCGGGCGAGCGCGCTGCCTTCAGCGCGAGCGACAGGTTGGCGGGATTGGGCGGGTTGCCGATCAGGTACGCCTGGAAGTCCGGGGACTCGATTTCGGCCTGCAGCCACGCCAGGATGACCTGATCCTCGGTTGCTTTCCCCAGGTCTTCCACGAAGCAACTTTAAAATGACCTCGATGCCTCAAGCTCGCAAGTGGGTTTACCAGTTCTCCGAGGGCTCCGCCAAAATGCGCGACCTCCTCGGGGGCAAGGGCGCCGGCGCCGCGGAGATGACGCGGGCGGGCATGCCCGTCCCGCCCGGTTTCACGATCACCACCGAGGCCTGCCGTGCCTACTACGCCGCGGGTGGCAAGTTCCCCAAGGGTTTGTGGGAGCAGGTCCTCCCGGCGCTGAAGGTCCTCGAGCGCAAGGCGGGCAAGAAGTTCGGCGATCCGAAGGACCCGCTGCTCGTCAGCGTGCGGTCGGGGGCCAAGTTCTCCATGCCGGGCATGATGGACACGGTCCTCAACCTCGGCCTGAACGAGGAGACGTCGAAGGGCCTGGCCGCCCTGACGAAGGACGAGCGCTTCGCCCTCGACGCTCGGCGGCGCTTCGTCCAGATGTTCGGCAAGACCGTCAAGGGCATTGAAGGCGAGAAGTTCGAAGAGGCGCTCCAGGCGGCCAAGAAGAAGGCCGGCGTCAAGAGCGACCCCGAATTGAAGCCCGAGCAGCTGCGCCCGCTGGTCACCCGGTTCCTCGCCATATATAAGGAAGAGACGGGGCACGAGTTTCCCTCTGACCCGGTCGAGCAATTACGCGAGGCGATCGACGCGGTGTTCAAGTCATGGAACACCGACCGCGCCAAGACCTACCGCCGCATGGAGCGGATTCCGGACGACCTGGGCACCGCGGTCAACGTGCAGATGATGGTGTTCGGCAACATGGGCGGGACGTCGGGCACAGGCGTCGCGTTCACGCGCAACCCGATCACCGGCAAGAGGGAGCTGTACGGCGACTACCTCGCGAACGCGCAGGGCGAGGACGTCGTGGCCGGCGTGCGCGACACCGAGCCGATCAGCGCGTTGAAGCGCCACATGCCGAAGGTCTACGCGCAGTTCGAGCGCTACGCGCGGCAGCTCGAGAAGCATTACAAGGACGTGCAGGACCTCGAGTTCACGATCGAGCGCGGCAAGCTGTACATGCTGCAGACGCGGTCCGCGAAGCGGACGGGCGAGGCGGCGGTGAACATCGCGGTCGACATGGTGAAGGAGCGCCTCATCACGAAGAAGGAGGCGGTCGCCCGCGTCGAGCCGCGCCAGCTGGAGCAATTGCTGTTCCCGCGCGTGGACCCGGCGGCGAAGGTTCACCCACTCGCGCGGGGCGTCCCCGCGTCACCCGGCGCGGCCAGCGGCGGCGCCGTGTTCGACGCGGACACCGCGGTCGAGTGGGGCAAGGCGGGCAAGGCCGTGATCCTCGTCCGAGTCGAGACCAACCCGAACGACGTGCACGGGATGGTCGAGGCGAAGGGCATCCTCACCCAGACCGGCGGCACCGCGAGCCACGCGGCGCTCGTCGCGCGCGGGATGGGCCGGCCGTGCGTCGTCGGCGCGAGCGCGATCGACGTCGACGTGCGGCAGCGCAAGTTCTCCGCCAACGGGACCACGATCAAGGAAGGCGATCAGATCACGATCGACGGGACCACCGGCGACGTGTACGTGGGCAACGTGCCGACGATCGAGGCGCGGTCGCTGAACGAGCACCCGGCGGCCAGCGCGATCCTGCGCTGGGCCGACGAGTTTCGCCGCCTGGAGGTATGGGCGAACGCGGACTATCCGCGCGACGCAAAGAAGGCGCGCGAGAACGGCGCGCAGGGCGTGGGGCTGTGCCGCACGGAGCACATGTTCATGGAGCAGGAACGGCTGCCGATCGTGCAGGCGATGATCATGGCGACCACGACCGCGGAGAGGGAGAAGGAGCTCGCGAAGCTGCTGCCTATCCAGCGTGGCGACTTCGAGGGGATCTTCAAGGAGATGGCGGGGCTGCCCGTGATCATCCGGCTGATCGACCCGCCGCTCCACGAGTTCCTGCCGAGCCTCGAGGAGCTGATCCGCGAAACGACGCACCTGAAGGACACAGGCGAGAACCCGACGCTGCTGGCCGAGCGCGAGAAGATCCTGGCTCGCGTCGAGGAGCTGCACGAGCAGAACCCGATGCTCGGCCTGCGCGGCGTGCGCTTGTCGATCCTCTATCCCGAGATCACGCGCATGCAGGTGCGCGCGATCATGGAGGCGGCCTGCAACCTGCGCAAGAAGAAGGTCGACGCGCGGCCGGAGATCATGATCCCGCTCGCGGGCACTGTGGCCGAGCTGCGCGTGGTGCACACCGAGCTGAAGCCGGTGGCCGAGGCGGTGCAGAAGGAGATGGGCGTGAAGGTGCCGTACAAGTTCGGCACCATGATCGAGATCCCGCGCGCCGCGCTGACCGCGGGTGAGATCGCCCAGGAGGCGGAGTTCTTCTCCTTCGGCACCAACGACCTGACGCAGACGACGTTCGGATTCTCACGCGACGACGCAGAGCGGGCTTTCATCGTGCGCTACCTCGAGCAGAAGATCTTGCCGCGCAACCCGTTCGAGACGATCGACGAGGCCGGCGTGGGGCGGCTGATGGGCATCGCCGTGAAAGAAGGGCGCAAGACTCGCAAGAACATGGAGATCGGCATCTGCGGCGAGCATGGGGGAGACCCAGACTCGATCCACCTCTGCCACAAGCTGGGCCTGAACTACGTGTCGTGCAGCCCGTTCCGCGTCCCGGTGGCGAGGCTGGCGGCAGCCCAAGCGGCGATCGGAGAGGGTACGTCGGCTAGGTAGATTGCGGGGGAAGCCCCCATCCGACCGGGCCGCTACGCGGCCGGGTCACCTTCCCCGGCGAGCGGGGAAGGGAAGCCGACCTCCCCGGCGAGCGGGGAGGTGAAGGGGATCTCCGCCAGGTGGCCGTCCTCCATCGCGAGGCGGCGGGTCGCTTGGGCGGCCACCGCCGGGTCATGGGTGACCACCACGACCGTGAGGTCTCGCTCGGCGGAAAGGCGGCTCAGCAGGCTGATGATCTCGGCTGACGTGCGCGAGTCCAGGTTGCCTGTCGGCTCGTCCGCCAGAAGGACCGACGGGTTGTTGACCAGGGCGCGCGCGATGGCGACCCGCTGCTGCTCTCCACCCGACAGCCGGCTCGGCAGGTGACGCGCACGCGAGGTGAGTCCCACCTCGTCGAGCAGCCGCGCGATGAGCCGGCGGCGCTCGCTCGAGCCGCCTCCGGTCGGAGCCGCGGCCGCCTCCACGTTCTCCGCCGCCGATAGCGTGGGGATCAGGTTGAAGGCCTGGAACACGAAGCCGAAGGCCAGGCGCCGGAGCTGCGTCAGCTTGCCCTCGCGCAGCCGCGCCAGGTCATTGCCCTGGAATCGGATCTCACCTGAGTCGGGCCTGTCCAGGCCGCCCATCATCTGGAGAAGCGTGGACTTGCCCGAACCGCTGCGGCCCTGGATGACCACCAACCCCGGGCCATCGATGGCCAGGTCGACCGACTTCACGGCCTCGATCAGCGCTGATCCGGTCCGATACGTCCTCGACACCGCGCTCAGCTCGTAGACCATCTCGCTCACGTCAGCCTCTGCACGGCCTGGATCGGCTGGACCCGGGCCGTGAGCAGCGTGCCGATGACCCCGGCGATGACGCCCGCGGCGATGGCGAGAGCCATCGCGGCCAGGACGAGGTCGGTGTTGGGAATGACCTCGATCCGCAGGGTCGCGGTCGAACCGATCGCCGGAGCAAGGTTGCCGAGCCCGAACTGCCCGCTGTCGGTGGACGCGGTTGCCAGCGACGCCGTCAGGGGCGGGAGCCAGGCCTGCAGCGCCCGCGCCGCGACCAGCCCAAGCGCGCTCCCGAAGACGGCGCCCAGCAGTGACAGGGCGAGCGACTCGGAAAGGACCTGGCGCACGAGCAGCAGGCGCGACCAGCCGATGGCGCGCAGCGTGCCCAGCTCTCGTGTGCGCGAGTGGACCCCGGCCCAACTGAGGATGCTCACAAACAGCACCGTGACGACGAAGACGATCAGCGCCAGGAGCCGGGAGCCTTTCTGCGCGAGCGACCCCGCCTGAGCGACCGAGCCGCTGATCCGGTTGGCCAGGTCGCGATTGCTCGTCACCCTGAAGCCTGGGTATGCAGCCTCGATCCGATGGATCGCGGCGTCGAGGTCGGAGCCCTGGCGCAGCCTGATGAAGATGACGTTCGCGTTGCCGTCCTGGCTCGCGAGCTTCTGCAGCGCCGGAAGGCTGAGGAAGACGTCCGCCGACTGCACGCCGATCACGCTTCGCGCGGTGCCGACGACGGAGAACGATTGGCCGTTGTAGGCGACCGACGATCCGAGCGTCAATTGGTGGTGCGTCGCGTAAGCCTCGCTCAACACCGCCTCCTTTGCGGCGGCGCCTGGGTCGGCGGAGAAAAAGCGGCCGGAAGAGATCTGAGCGACCGATAGCGGCCCAGGCGTGTTGACCGTGTCGATGCCCAGCACAGAAAGGCTGTTGCTCTTGATGTCGGTCTGCGGCGGGTTGAGGACCTGCGTGATGGTCTGCTGTGGGGTGACGATCGTCGCCCGGAAGCGGCGGAAGCGCTCGGGGAGGCAGGTGTTTATCTGGTCGGGAGTCGGAGGCGCGGTGCCGGTCTTGCCTGGAGGCGAACCGGGAGGTGGAGCGAGTGGCGAGCCGTTCAGGGCGGCGATGCATGCGTTGGTCGCGTTGATTTCAGCCTGCGTCATCGGCGCTATGGCCTGGTCGATGTTGATCGTCTGGCCGCCGGTCTGAAACGTCGCCACGATCTTCGGCACCGTTCCCTCCTGGTGGGTGATCGTCATCGCCAGCGCCGCGGACGACGCCGTCGCGCCGGCCTCGCCCGCGATCTGCTGCGCGGTGGCTGTGGGCATGGTCAATTGAGTCCCCGGTAGGAAGAAGTCGCGCGTGAAGTGATCGCCCGGCTTCCCGAGCTGCGCCAGGTCTGTCTTCACGGCCTCGGCGTTCTGCTGCAACACCTCAGTCGAGCCGTGCGGGTTGTTGGGATCGGCTTCGCGCGTGACGATGAGATCCGCGCCGATCGCGGACAGTGGAGTGAGCACCTTTGACTGGGTCGCGTTCACGCCGTCTCCGATCGCCGTGACCGATATGACGAGCCCGGTCGCGATGGCGATGCAGGCGAGCGCCGTGAGCGTTCGCGCGCGACGCCGGCTCAGCTCATGGACCAGGTAAGCGATGAAGAACACCTTTCTGCCTTTCCCTCATTCAGTAAGAGATGGAGCGCTCCACCGAGCCGAAACCCTGGATCGTGATCCGGACCGTGTAGGTGCCGTGGCCGGAAGCTCCGTAGGCGAGGACGTCGATCGCGAATCCCCCGTTCTCACCTATGAGCTCGTACGGGACCTCAAGCCCATTGCCTTTGGCATCGATGACCTCGACGGTCAGCGGAGCCGCCTGGCCGGGAGTCTGCTTCTGCGAGAGGCCGAGCTGATCGGTCGTCACTCCGCGCACGTGGGCGGTCACCTGCATGATGCCGTCCGCTTCCTGGCCGCCAGAGAAGGTGACCGTCACCTGACCGAGGGTCGCCGGCTGCGGTGCCGCGAACGTCACGCCGCCATGCGGCAGAACCGTGCCCCGGATCGTCCAAGTCGCGGGAATCACCGAGCCGTGCGCAACGATTCCGCTCAGCGTGACCGTGAACCGCATGCCGAGGGTCGAGGCGATGCCCGAAGGTGGAGCGAAGATTTCCGCGAAGTCTCCGGTCCGGAGGTCGCCGTAGCCTCCTCGGAGCTCGTATGACGTCCCGAACTGGTCGGTCAGAGTGGTGTAGACCGGCGTGACATCGACCGGCGACACTTTGAGCAGGACCACCGTCTGAATCGTGTTGGCCGACACGCCGAGGAGCCGGACCGAAACACCGGCCTGAGAGGCGGATGCGTCTTGCGACGTAACCGCTGTGCCGTTGCCGAGTCCAGCCTCCTGCAGCACGAAGCCGGAGAACGGACCAACAGGCGTGTCAGCGAGGGCGGCCCCCGTCGCCGGCGAGAAGTAGAAGACCGCCCACGTCAACACCAGCACGGCGGCAACGGCGGCGAGGGCGCGAAGCCTCGGCGCCGGCGACCACGAACGTCGCGGCGGTGAAGCCTGCCGAGTGGCGAGAACGCGCGCCGTCACTGATTTCGCGTCGGGCCGGTCGATGGGCAGCTCTCGCACGCGCTGACCCAGCTCCTCGAGGTCGATCAAGTTCATGGCTTCATCTCCAATCCACGGCGTAGGCGCCCCAATGCGCGCAGCACGGCCTGACCCGCGGAGTCCGCGCTCAGACCCACCGCTTCGCCGACCATCGCAAGATCGAGGTCGGCGCCGAATCGCAGGGCGATCAACGTGCGGTCACGCTCAGGCAGCCGGCGAATCGCGATCAGCAGCTCATGCCAGGTGATGGACTCGAGCGCGCGGTCCTCGACGTTCGCCGCAGGTTCAGTCGACCATGCGGCGGCCAGGCGCTGCCACAGGCCGGCGCGACGAGCTCGCGCGCGGTGCGAGTCCTTCGCGACGTTGGCGACGATCCGCCACAGCCAGGCATCCACCGTGCCTTTGGCCGGGTCGAACCGATCGAGGTTGCGGACCGCCTTCAGGAGCGCTTCCTGAGCCAGGTCGTCCGCGTCCGCGTCCGAGCCGGCCACCATGGCGGCGAACCGGCATACGGTGGCCGAGTAGGCGCCGCAGAGCTCATCCGGCGTGAGCCTCGCCGTCGGGCTTGGGTTGGCGACGATCCTCAGCACACGATCGGCACCTTGATCTTCGCCTGCCACGATCAGGGCGCTCATCATGCTATATACGCCGGCCGGCCAGCCCACCCGACAGGTCTCAAAACACGCCCCCGTCGTCCACCTTCGCACCGGTCAGCCAGAGGCCGAAGTAGAGCGTCATCGGCTCTACGACGTTGTTCTGAGGGATCGTGGTCGGGAGCAGCCAGTAGCCGCGATTGTCGGCGAATGTTGTGTTCACCGCGGCGCCGAGGGCGTCGCTCCGCCCGGTGACCAGGCCGCCGGTGGCGCTCGCAAACAGGTCCGAGGTCGAGATGCCTGGGCCCGAGTGCCACAACAGCTCCGGGTGCAGAGCGGTGAGGCGCGACTTCAAGCTCGTCAAGGGCATCGGTTCCCGAAGCGCGCTCTGGATGGTGAGCGCAAACTGGGCGCCCCTGATGGTCGTGAGGTCTTGGGTCGCCTCCATCGACCGCCACGCCTCCTGGACGGCAGCGCCGGCCTCGATGTTCAACGCGAGCGATTCGCGAGCGAGGTTCAGCAGGTCGGGGGGGGCGAGCTGTGCGGCTGGTCCGCCCAGCTCGGCCCGCACAAGGTCGGTGAGGGGCGCGGGCACCGGCACGTCCAGGGATCTCGCAAGGAGGAAGAGGAAGTACGCCTGGTCCTGACGTCCCAGGTCATTCCACGTCCTGGCCTTGGCGTCCGCGGCGAGCCACGCCGTCACCTGGCTCCGGAGGGGAGCTTCGGGTCCGGTCTGGCCCAGCGCGCGCGAGACCTCCCACGTATAGAACGAGGTCGTCGGCTCGGGCTCGCCGACGTCCTGACGCCAGCCCTTCGGACCGACCGACCATTGGAGGTAGCCGGCGAGGAGCTCGCGTGCATGCGAGCCGGCTGGCGCGTAGCCCATCGAGAGCGCGTAGTAGGTGTTGGTCATGTTGGGTGTCGGATCGCCGGGACCCGTGACCAGGTAGCCGGCCGGGCTGATGAGTGGGGCGAGGGCCGAGAGGGGCGTGAGCTCGTCCACCGAGTTGGCGCGCGCGATCGCGTTCACCTGCGCTATGACAAACATCGCCTGCTCGCCGAGGAGCTGTGCGGTGGCCCACTCGTGCATCGCATGCAGCGACGCGGCAAGGCGGCTGTGCTGCGCCACCCGCTCGTTTGCAGGAAGCAGGAGGTCGGCGATCGTCCAGACCGGGATCAGCTCATCGGTCCAGCCGGTGGGGTCGTGCGCCGCTGCCGCATCGGGCAGAGCTTGGCGTACCTCGGCCGCAAGATCGGACGGAATGGGCGCCGAAGCGTCGGTCAGCGTCAACACGGCGAGAGCAGTGGCGCTCCACGAAGGCGTCCGGCCCGCATCCAGCGCATAGAACTGTCCGGCGCGAAGCTGTGCGATGGCCGCCAGCGCGGGCGCCGGGACGCCAAGACCAAGGCTGCGCAGCGCAGCGACGGCAAGGTTGAGCTCCTGGAGCTTCTTGAACCCATCCGTGGGCGGGCGGCCGATCGCGTCGGCGATCCACGCCTGTGCCTCGGGCTTCGAGATATTCGGCAGCGGTGTTCCTATTGCGGAGGCGACCTTGAGGTGCCAGCTGGTCTCGAACAGCGACGGAGTCGATTCGAGGTTGTGGACGTTGCCAAATGCGCCCGCCCCAGGCCCGGTGACGATCCACGTCTGGTTGAGCTCCAACAGGACTCGCTGCGTGTCGAAAGGAATCGTGGGGGTGGGCCGGTGGGTGTCGCCCACCGGCCCCGAGCCGCAACCGATCACCGCGCTCACGATGAAAAGTGACGCCACGAGTCCGTGGCCGGAACGCATGCGCTTCATCGGTCTAGGCCGCATCGGTTTAGAGGTTCACCCAGTCCCAGCTGTAGGGACCGCATCTCTGGTGCGACGACCATGAGAAGGTGAAGACCGCGCAGTCCTGCTGGTCGAATGTGTACAGGTCGAAAGCGTTGAGCGTGATGTTGGAGTACTGGTGATTCACCCGGTTGTAGTAGTTGTTGCAGACCGCGTTGTCCGTGGTCCAGGTGATCGGCCCAGCGGATGACCCGGAGAACCCGGCACCCCACGGAATGGATGCCGAGACAGCGATTCCGGACGCTCCCCAGATGTCAGTCAGCGATATGCCGCTCGCGCACCAGGGGTTTGATCCCCACCAGTAGGCGTCCGATGAACCGTAGAACTGAACGGTGGTCGACCAGTAGTTCGTGTAGACGGACGAGGACCACGTGACCTCGCTGTACCACCCGTAGCCACCGGGAGGCGATTCCCAGAAATAGGCGTCCGCCACGGTGTAGCCCGATTGGTAGTACCACGTGGCCCGCGTGTAGTTGTAGTTCGCCGAGGCCGTGATCGGCAATGCGGCGGCCGAGAATCCTGCGGTGATCCCGGCCAGCGCCACTGCCAGTCGTATGAATTTCACGAGTCGTGTCATATAGATGCTCTCCCTAGAGAAGTGGATGCGAAAATCCCGACGACGAAGACTCCGAGCTCACCTCCTTTCCACACCGTTGATGCGCGCGATGGCATTGCGCGCGACGCGGTGCGAAAGGTCAAGCGTTTGTGAACCGCCGATGCACAACTACTCACCGGGCAAGAGACCGAGCACGGCCAGCCCGCGCGCTCGTGCGAGCAACTGGTCGACGGACGTCTCGGAGACTCGTGCCGCGGCGATCAGCGCCGCGGCAGGCACGCGGGCCTCGCCGCGCTCCCACGAATAGACCGCCCTTCTGCTGAGCGACTTCCACCCGAGCTCGAGGCGCACGGCGTTGGCGAACACCTTCATCGGCGGGCGCATGCGACGAGCGATGGCGATCGCCATCGCGGCTTCTCGATCGACCATCAGCCGCTCGGCGCTCAGTGAGGCCGCCATGGCAGCACCCTATGACGTGCCCGTGGATGCGGGCAAGACGGCATTTCCGCCGACATGGGCCCGGCTCGGGAGTTAAGGCTCCGTTCGCGCCGCCTGCGCCCAGATGAGGACGGCCTGGGCGCGGCAGTGGAGCCCATTGGTCGCGTAGAGGCGTTCGAGCTGGGTCCGCACGGTGCGCAGAGAGACTCGAAGGGCAAGGGCGATCTGCTTGTCCGAGTACCCCGACGCGATCAAGGTCACGATCTCAGCCTGTCGCGGACTGAATCGAGGCTCCATCGGCCCATCAGAGTCGAGGCCTCTAACGAGTGCAATTCGTGATTTCGCGTGTCGTCATTTTCGACGACACGTCTCAGATCGAGCTCGCGTCCTCCGTCGGCTCGAGCCTTCCCCTCGTCCAGGTGGCCGCCGCCTCAGCCCGGTTGCGAAGCCCATGCTGGGAATAGAGCCGCTGCAGGTGAGTTCGTACGGTGTGCGGAGAGACCTGCAGCCGCGCGGCGATTTCCTTGTCGGAGAGTCCAGTTGCCACGAGCACCATGATCTCCCGTTGCCGCGGTGAGACGGCCATCGACTCGACAACCGACAACGACGCTTTCTGAGAGGACTGCACGCGCGCCTCGTGGAGCCGCAGATTTGCCCTCAGCAGATGCTGCACTGCGACGAACCCGAAACCCAGGAACAGCCAGACCAGGGCCACGCCGAACGCGTTGATCGTGCCCGATCCCGTCGCAGTCACGGCCAGAAAAACGACGACCGCTACGAGTGGAACGGCGACCAGCGAGGGCCGCCAGCTCGGCCACACAGCCGCCACCACCATCGAGTAGCCGACGAGGCCGTCGTGCCAGATCCTTGGATTGCTGAAGGTGAGGGCGATTCCGATCGCGCCCAACCCCACCAGCACACCAGCGGAGAGCCATGCGTCGCTGCCGGTCCTGGGTTGGAGCCAGAACCACACCCACACGACCGCAAAGGTCGCCAGTCCAAGCAGCGAGGCAGCCAGGTCCACCGTGGGGAGACCGCGGGTCAGCAGAAGGGTCAGCGGCCAGACCAGGATGACGATCCAGGACATGGGCACGAACCGGCCGATTCGCTGCCAGCCGGTCGCCTCGCGCAGCCAGCCCAAGAACTCGGGTCTGAACTCGGGCCTCGGCAATCCTGCCGGGGCGGGGGCCCGGGGGATGGGCGCGCTTTCGCCATGGCCGTTCCCGTTCGTCGACTGCGGCAGCCGAGGCTGCAGCAGGGTAAAGATCCTGGCCCGCCCCACCGGTACGGTGATTATGGCGGCCCTCACTTGACAATGCGAGCCTTGGCTTCAGGGCCTGCGCGGACGCATCGAGCCGACCTCCGGCTTCGAGTGGCCCAGGTAGTCGCCGAGTCCTCCATCGTCTTCCACTTCATAGAAGCCAGTCCTGCCGCCGCCCGCATACGCCACGCCCCCCCACGCGATGAGGAGGGCGACGAATGCGAGCCAGAACGCGGCCCTCGTCACCAGGACGGCGAGAGCCAGGACCACCCCGAGCGCGATCAGGACCGCGCCGGCGATGCACCGGCGGCGCTCGCTGACATACACGATCGACCGGCGAGGTTCGGAATCATCTTCCGGCACCCATAGCCGATGGACCACCAGGTCGGGCGGCAGTTTCGACTTGTCCAGCACGCTGCTTCCCTTGTGGGCCGATGAGACACTCTTGGGGTCGGCCTGCGAAAGTCAGCAGAACTACCGACGCTTGTGCCTTCAGTCGCGGTCGATCCAGAGCGCCACCGCGTGCGCCCTGGTATTGCATCCGAGCAGTTGATAGACGCGGTCCAGATAGGTGCGCACGGTGTGGGGAGACAGCGCCAACCTGAAGCTGATCTCCTTGTCCGATAGACCGAGCGCGACGAGGCCGATGATCTGCTGCTGACGCGGTGACAGCTCACGCCGGCCTCGCTCCATGACCATCTCGTCCAGGGATTCGCCTCTCAGTAGCCGCCTGTGCAGGTCATGCGGCCGCCCCAATATCCCTGCACGCATGTATCGACCCAGTAGCCATACCCGTCGAACATCTGCAGCGTGTGGACAGTCGCGCCGTAAGGCACGATCCACCATGGCCAGCTGACGTAGTTGGTCATCCTCTTGCCGTCGGGATATCGGTATGCCCACTGGGTGAAGTTGCTGCAGCCGCCAGGGGTCCAGCACGTGAATTCCCCCCAGGCGGTTGCGCAGGCGTTCGAGAAGTCGAGATCGAGGGTCCCACTACCCGTCCACACGCTGTACACGGTCCACGCGCTATTTGCGCAGCCGGTCCTGTACGGGTCGGTGCCGTCTTGAGGCCAATTGTCCGCCAGCACCGCCGGTGCGGACAGTGTGAGCAAAGCCAAAGGGAGTAGAGCGATCAGCAGCCGGCGCGCGATTTTTCTCATGTGACTTCTCCTCGTTGCCCTTTAATTGCGGTGTCGTGCGCATGAAACACCGAGCGGCGGTCGAGCAAAAGTCGGCAGATGTACCGACATCGGACTTATCGATGTGAGGCATGCGGCGTGATCGTCAACGTCTGCCCCGCGGCGACCACCTCCGCGTCGCTAGAGCGAGTCTGGAGCGTGCTCACCACGCCGCAGCGGTTTGGGGAGTGGATGGACGCTCGCTTCGTGTCCGCCGAACCGGCGGGGTCGGTGACTGCGGGTCAGGTGATTAATTTGTCGGCGCCGTCGTTGGGGCGTCACTGGCCGGTGCGCATCGACGTTCGCGGCGTGGACCCACAACACAGATGGCTCGACCTGCTGGTGCATCTGCCCTTTGGCATCGAGAACCACGAGCACGTGACGCTCACAGACACAAAGGAAGGCGGCACGCTCGTCCGGTTCAATTGAGACTTCCACCTCCCGCCCGGGTGGCGGGGTGGCCTCCTGGGAGCGGTCCTGAGCCGGGAGCTGCGGCGCGGACCCGAGCAGTCCTTGCAAGACCTGATCCGCGCCGCCGAGCGCTAGCCCTCTTCACCGCGAAGTGGCCCGGCCAGATGGGGACGGGGAAATTAGAGCCTTAAATGACTCGCGATCTCAGTGGGTGGCGTGGACCATACGAGGTGCCAGCGGGGACTTGACAAACCGTCACCCGGTTTGGTTGAATGACCAATCAATGTCCGGAGACACCCGCGAGAAGATCCTCCAGGCGGCGTTCACCGTCCTCTCCCGCCAGGGCTACGAGAACACCTCGATCAAGGAGATCGCGGAGGAGGCCGGCGTGGCCCAGGGCCTGGTCCACTACTACTACAAGTCGAAGCAGCAGCTGGTACTGGCGGTGCTGGAATTCGTGTGCAAGAAGGTGGAGCTCGGCGTTGTCGGCGAGGCCGGCGCGCTCGAGGCCTTCGCCCAGACCAAGACGATGCTCAAGGAAAGCCGCGACACCAACTCGCTCTACATCCAGCTGATCGGCGTGAGCCTCCACGATCCCGTGATCGGCCCGGGCGTGCGCGACTTCGTCCGCTCCGAACGGATCCACATCGAGGAGATCGCCCGCCAGGTCCTCGCCGAGCGCGAAGCCGACCCGACACCCGCCCGCGGCATCGCCGGCGTCGTTTGGGCGGCGATCCTGGGAATCATGGTCCAGAGCCTGGTCGATCCGGAATTCGATACGGACGAGGCGGTCGACGCCCTCGCCGCCATGTCACTGTCCGCGGTATTCACTCCCGCGCCGAGCGCGTAGATCTAGGAGGAACGCAAGGTGTTCGCTAGCTGGGGTCGATTCGTCTACCGGAACCGATGGGCCACGCTGGTGGGATCGGGCGTCCTGCTCACGCTCTCGATCGTCGGGCTCGCCATGGGCGGCACGCTGCAGAGCGGCGGCCCGCTGAAGAGCAACCTGGAGTCGGCCAAGGCCGGCAACCTGATCACCTCGGACATCAGCAGCACCACGACCACGACGAGCGCGCCGACCTCAACCTTCGACCTCATCTACAGAAGCGACACGCTGTTGGTCAGCGATCCCGCCTACAAGGACGCGGTGAACAGTTCGCTCGCGCCCATCCAGTCCGACCCGCGCATCCTGAACCTGCTCACCCCGTACAACGTGCCGAGCCCGGCCGCCGCGCAGAGCCTCACCTCGAAGGACGGGCACGAAGCGCTCGTCCTGATCGAGATCAACTCGACGGGCCAGAAGGCGTGGACCACGTATGGCGACCTGCGGAACAGCGTCAAATCGAGCACGCTGAACATCACCGGGACGGGCTTCGTCCCGGTCAACCAGGCGTTCAACAAGACGCTCGAGACGGACCTTCAGCGGGCGGAGTACGTCTCCCTGCCGATCACGCTGATCCTGCTCGTCCTTATATTTGCGGGCCTGGTCGCCGCCGGACTGCCCCTGGGCGTCGGCGTCCTGACCATCCTCGGCGGCATCGGAGGCACCTTCTTCCTGAACCGCTTCACCGACGTGTCGCAGTACGCGCTGAACATCGTCACCCTGATCGGTCTGGGGGTCTCGATCGACTATTCGCTGTTCATCGTCAATCGTTTCCGCGATGAGCTGGCGAAGGGCGCGAGCCGCGAGGACGCCGTCTCGACCACCATCGCCACCGCGGGTCGCGCCATCACGTTCTCGGGCCTGACCGTCGCGGTCGGCCTGTCGACGATGCTGTTCTACCAAGGGACGTTCATGGCCTCGATGGGCGCCGCGGGCGCCATCGTCGTCGCGGTCGCGCTCGTCTACGGGTTGACGTTCCTGCCGGCGCTCCTCGCGATCATCGGTCCGGGCGTGAATCGCCTTCGCGTTCCGCTGTTCCGCCCCTACTCGGCTGGAAGCGGTTTCTGGCACGGCCTCGCCAACTGGGTGATGAAGCGGCCGGTGGTCGTGCTCGTCCCGACCGTGCTCTTCCTCGTGATCACCGCCACACCGTTCCTGCAGCTGCGCCTCGCGAACGGCAACGTCGACATGCTGCCGTCGCGGCTCGAGGCGCGCCAGGGATACGACCGCCTGATCGCGGACTTCCCCGGCCAGGACCAGACCACCTTCAACGTGGTCGTGAACTATCCCGACGGAACCCCGCTGACCGCGACACGCATCGCCGACCAGTACGCTCTCGACCGCCGAATCGCGGCGATCCCCGGCGTGCTGCGCACGAATTCGATCTACGACCTCGATCCGAGCCTGAGCCTCGCGGATTACCAATCGATGTACACGGGCGATCCGAACCAGGTGCCCGCCGCGGCTCGTCAGCTGATGGCCGGCACGGTGGGCAAGCACATCGTGCTCATCCAGGCGAGGAGCAGCTACGACCCGAGCTCCGACGGGGCGCGCAACATCCTCAAGGCGATCCGCGGCGACCAGGGCGTGGCTCAGGGCGGCCAGGTGCTGGTGGGCGGAGAGACCGCGGTCGACGTCGACGTCATCAAGTTCATCTACAACAAGACGCCGCTTGCTGTGGGCGTTGTAGTGGTGATCACGTACGTCCTGCTGTTCCTGCTGACCGGCTCGGTGGTGCTCCCGCTGAAGGCGATCGTGCTGAACTTCCTGTCCATCGGGGCGTCGTTCGGCGCTCTGGTGTTCATCTTCCAGCAGGGCCACTTCTCCAACATTCTTGGGTTCACGCCGCAGTCGCTGGACCCCAGCATCCCCGTGATCCTTTTCTCGATCGTGTTCGGCCTGTCGATGGACTATGAGGTGCTGCTCGTCAGCCGGATGCACGAGGAGTACGTGCGCCTGGGCGACAACACCGCTGCGGTGGCGAGCGGGCTCGAGCGCACCGGGCGGCTGATCACGGGCGCAGCGGCCATCATGTTCGCGGTCTTCGGGGCCTTCGGACTTGCCGAGGTCGTGATCATCAAGGCGATCGGGATCGGGCTTGCGATCGCGGTCGCGATCGACGCGACGATCGTGCGCTCGCTGGTCGTGCCCGCGGTGATGCGCCTGCTCGGCGATGTCAACTGGTGGGCCCCTCGGCCGCTGCGCTGGCTGTACGACCACATCGGGATCGGCGACCTGGGGGTCGAGCCGGAGGCGGTGCCGCCGAGCCCGGCGGCGGTGCCGGTGCCAACCGCGAAGGTGGAGGTATTGGTCAGCCGGTAGCCCCCATCCGACCGGGCCGCTTTGCGGCCGGGTCACCTTCCCCGGCGAGCGGGGAAGGGAAGCCGACCTCCCCGGCGAGCGGGGAGGTGAAGCCTTCCTCTATGCCCTGCCTACCGTTCCGTCGCAGAATATGTCCGTGCCCAATCTTGCGTCCGATGACGCCTTTGCGGAGGTCAAGGCCAAGGTCGACCTCGTCAAGGTCGTGTCGGAGCACGTCCGGCTGACCAAGCGGAATCGAGACCTCTGGGGCCTGTGCCCCTTCCACCAGGAGGACAGCCCGAGCTTCAAGGTCAACCCCCAGATGCAGTCTTGGTACTGCTTCGGGTGCGAGAGGTCGGGCGACGTCTTCACGTTCATCGAGCTGATCGAGAAGACCGACAAGCGCGGCGCGCTGCAGATGCTGGCCGAGCGGGCCGGCGTGGAGCTGAAGAAGCTCAGCCCCGAGCAGAGGGAGCGGGCCGACACCCGGCACCGTGTCCTCGACATGCTGAAGCTCGCCGCGCAGTACTACGAGTTCGTCCTGTGGAAGTCACCTGCCGGTGAGCAGGGCCGGAAGCTGCTCGAGTCGCGCCGCGTCAGCGAGGAAGCCGCTCGCCGCTTCCAGCTCGGCTTCGCGCCGGCGGGCCGCGGCTTCTCCGAATACCTGCGGGCCAAGAAGCGCTCGCTGACCGACGCGCTGGAGGCGGGGCTGATGCGGCGAGACGGGGCCGACTTCTTCGCCGAGCGGCTGGTCATCCCGATCCGCGACGAGCGCGGCCAAGTGCTGGCGTTCACGGCCCGGACCGTGCGGACGGACGAGCAGCGGAAGTACATCAACTCGCCCGAGACGCCCGCATATATAAAGGGACGCGTCATCTTTGGCCTCGATCTGGCCCGGGACGAGATAACCAAGCGCGGCCACGCTGTGTTGATGGAGGGGCAGTTCGACGTGATCACCGCCCACCAGTTCGGCGTTGGAAACGCTGTGGCCAGCTCGGGCACGGCCCTGACCGAGGACCAGGTGCGTCTGTTGAAGCGGTTCACGGACGAGCTGCTGCTCGTGTTCGACTCCGACCGCGCCGGGCGCGCCGCAGCGTTCAAGGCGGTCGAGCTGGCCGCCTCGCATCAGATAAGGACGCGCGTGGCCACCATCCCGGCTCCCTCCAAGGACCCGGACGAGTTCCTCCGCGCCGCCGGGGCCGAGGCGGCCCAGCGCTGGGAGGAGCTCGTCGCGATCTCCCCGTCCGGATGGGAGGCCTGGATCCGGGACTCGCTGAGCGGCTTGAACACGGGCAACCCGAACCACCTCGAGCTGGCGGCGACCCGGGCGCGCGAGGTCCTCGACAAGATCCCGGACCCGGCGGTGAGGGAGACGTACCGAGAGCGGGCGGCGGGGTGGATCGGGGTGCAGCCGCACCTTCTCACGGTCGCTCCACGTTCCGCCCCCACACCCCTCAGCCCTGCCGTGACCCCTAAGGGGCGAGGGGCCAGGGCGACGACGCCATCGCACTATCTCGTACAGTTGCTCGCCGTCCGGCCGGTCGCATTCGAGCGGGTGCAGGCCATGCTTGTCCCCGAGGACCTGGACGAAAGCGAACGAGGCATTTTCGTCCGTATGCTGGGTAGCTACCAACGCGGGGGGCCGGCCGGGCTAGAGGCCGATATGGCCGGATATCCCACCGAGGAGCAGGACCTGATCAGAAGGGCATGGGCGGCGCCGCCGCCGAACATCGATGACGAGGTGGCAGTTGAGCTTGCCGAGAGAATCCGGCTGGAACGCATGAAGGGTATGTACAGTGGGATAATCCGCGAGCTATCCGAGGCCGAAAGGGGCCGGGACTCGGAGAGAGTGGGGCGGCTGGAAGCTCAAGCTGGTGAGCTCGCCCGCGCCATCTCGGATCTGGAAAGGAGAAGCTGACATAGCGCGCGTTGTGAAGCCGGCGGCGACGCCGAAACCCGTGAAGGCCGCGAAGGCCGCGAAGGCCGCGAAGGCCGCCGACAAGCCGGAGCCGAAGTTCGAAGACGAGCTGATGGCCGTTGCCGAGCAGCTCATCATCAAGGGCAAAGAGCAGGGCTACCTGACTCCGGACGACATCCTCCAGGGCTTCCCGGAGATCGACGCCGAGCCAGACCAGATCTTCCGGATCTTCGCCGCCTTCAAAGAGATCGGCGTCGAGGTCACCGACGGCGAGAAGGACTTCGAAGAGGTCGAGCAGATCGACGACGAGATGCTGCTCGACATCGAGATGATGGATTCGGTCTCGCTCGACGACCCGGTTCGCATGTACCTGAAGGAGATCGGCCGCGTCTCGCTGCTGACCGCGAACGACGAGGTCGAGCTCGCGCAGGCGATCGAGGCCAAGCCGCTGCACGACGCGATGAAGGCGCTGTCCGTAACCGAGGAGTCGGAAGGGCGACAGCGCTCGGTCGACGAGCTGCTGCCCGAGGTCATCGAGCGCCTCGCCACAGTGAAGCGGAAGGGGCAGCAGGCGCACATCGCGCAGGAGCTGCTCGGGCTGGTCGACCTGGGCAAGCTGCCGAACCTCACCGACGCCGCTGCGGCGGAGCGCCGGCGCATCACCAACGGGGCGCGGCCGCGCATCCGCGCCGAGGCGCTGGAGTCGTACCGCATCGCACGCTATCGCCTGACCGAGCGCTACGAGCGCGCCTATGAGGCGAAGCAGCGCCTGACGGAGGCCAACCTGCGGCTGGTCGTGTCGATCGCCAAGAAGTACATCGGGCGCGGCATGTCGTTCCTGGACCTGATCCAGGAGGGGAACATGGGCCTGATCCGGGCGGTCGAGAAGTTCGACTACCACAAGGGCTACAAGTTCTCGACGTACGCGACGTGGTGGATCCGGCAGGCCATCACGCGCGCGATCGCGGACCAGGCGCGGACGATCCGCATCCCAGTGCACATGGTCGAGACGATCAACAAGCTGGTGCGCGTCTCGCGGCGCCTCCTGCAGGAGCTGGGCCGCGAGCCCTCCGACGACGAGATCGGCGAGGAGATGGGCATCACGCCCGAGAAGGTGCGCGAGATCGTGAAGGTGTCGCAGGACCCCGTGTCTTTAGAGACGCCGATCGGCGAGGAAGAGGATTCCCACCTCGGCGACTTCGTCGAGGACCGCGAGGCCGTCTCGCCTTCGGACGCCGCGTCGCTGACGATGCTGCACTCCGAGGTGGAGGACGTGCTCGACACGCTCACCCCGCGGGAGCGGCGTGTGCTTCAGCTGCGGTTTGGGTTGATCGACGGCCACCAGCGGACGCTGGAAGAGGTGGGCAAGCGGTTTGGCGTGACGCGGGAGCGGATCCGCCAGATCGAGGCCAAGGCGCTGCGCAAGCTGCGCCATCCGTCGCGCTCGAAGAAGCTCCGCGACTACCTGGAGTAGTAGCTAGGGGGAAGTCCCCATCCGACCGGGCCGCTTCGCGGCCGGGTCACCTTCCCCGGCGAGCGGGGAAGGGAACGACCTCCTCGGCGAGCGGGGAGGTGAAGCCCGTCGGGCGTTTCCTCCTCGGCGTGGTTAACCCGCGTAAATTCGCCCTGCTTTTTCTACTGGTGGCAAGCCTGGTCCTCGGGGCGGCATGTAACACGTCCCCGATCAGGATCACGAACACGCCGATCGCGGCCCTGAACGGGCAGCCCGGCTCATTCGACGCCATGGAGATCGACCAGGCCCACCACCGGCTCTACGCCGCCGACCGCACCGACCACGGGATCGACGTGTTCGACGTCTCGACGCCGCAGGCGACGTACCTGTACACCATCAAGTTGCCGGCGAACCCGAACGGGCTGGCGATCGCGCCCGACCTGGGCCGCCTCTTCGCCGGTACGGTGACCGGGTCGGTGGTCATCGTCGACATCAATTTGGCGGCGAATGCGACCGCGGCCGTGATCAAGGAGGTCCCGACCGGTGGGAAGGAGGTCGACCTCCTCGACTACGCGCCATCCCTGCACACGGTGTTTGCGAGCAACGGGGTGTACGGGACGATCGCCAGCGTCGATGCGACGACGGGCGCGGTGAAGGGTTTGTTCAAGATCGGGTTTGCGTTGGAGCAGCCCCGGTTCAATCCCGCCGACGGGATGCTGTACGTGACGAGCCCGGACGCGGGCGCGCTGTTCCAGGTCGACCCCGCCAGCGGGGCCATCAAGGACAAGGTCTCGTTGGGCGGCTGCCTCGGAAAGGGGCTGGCGATCGACCCGCAGACGGACGAGGCGCTGATCGCGTGCAAGGAGTCCACGGTGACGTGGGACCTGCGGAACAAGACGGCCGGCAACTTCAACCAGGTCTACGGCGGCGACATCGTGACGTACGACGCGAAGGTGGATCGGTTCTTCGTCGCGGTGCCGGGGCGGCCGGGTGCCGGCGAGGTGGGGATCTTCGGCGGGCACCCGATCGACTACATCGCCACGGTGTCGACGCAGGGCACGGGCAACTCGGCCGCCTATGACGAGACGAACGATGTCGTGTACACGCTGGACACGCGCGCGAAGTTCGCGGGGTTGACGAGCTTCCGCCGCCCGGCGGACGACCAGCTGCCGGCCTCCTTCGTCGCCTCGCTGGGCCTGCTGGGGGCGGTGGTGGTGGTGGCGATCGTCTTGATCTGGGTCGTCGCGCGCCTGGGAGGGCCGAGGCCGCAGCCTGCCGTGGAACCGGCCCCGGCGATCGTCCACCGCAAAAGCGCGGCCTCCCGCCTAAGAGACCCCCACCTGGAGTAATTATTCCCTGTCCCCAATTTCCCTCTCCCCGCAGGGGAGAGGGTCAGGGTGAGGGGGACGAGCGAAGAAGGTTTCGTCCACGAACTCCTCGACCACCAACCTGGCCTTCTCTTTCTCTGGGAGTGGTGACGTGCGCAAGGCTTCGAGGATCATCTCGGCCACGCCGCCATCGCGGTTGTTCAGTACGTAGCCGTTGTTGAAGCGGATGACCCGATAGCCGGCTCGCTCGATCTCTTCGGTGCGCTTCGCGTCTTGCTGAAGAGCAAGACCGACCAACGCTTGCATCCGGCCGTATGGGTTCTGATGGTCTTCGTCGACGGGAAGTCTGCAGGCATCCCCGGCCCCCTCGTCCGCCCTTAACCCTTTCGTCCGACAATTACTGCCGTGCCCGTCATCACGATCGGGCGGCAGTTTGGGGCTGGCGGGGCGACCGTCGGCCACATGCTGGCCGGCGCGCTGAAGATCGACTTCCTCGACTCCCAGATCATCGATGAGGCGGCACGGCGGCTCCAGCTCCCGAAGGAAGAGGTCGAGGCCGAGGACGAGCAGCCGGGCTCGCTGATGGCCAGGCTCCTCGTGGCGCTGGGCGCGGCGACCACCGAGCCGCTGATCCCGCCCGACTCCACCGCGTGGACCCCGCCGAATGCCGGCCCGACTTTCGACACGCGAAAGGCCGTGCTGCAGATCACTCAGAACGTGATCGAGGAGGCGGCGCGCACCGACAACGTGGTCATCGTCGGGCGCGGCGGGGCGTACATCCTGAGCGACTTCCCGGGCGCCCTGCACGTGTTCCTGCGCGCGTCGGAGACCGTACGGGTCAAGACGATCATGGCCCGGTTCAACATCACCTCCGAGGAGGAGGCCAGGAAGCGGATCAAGCAGACCGACGACAACTGGACCTCGTACATAAAGCAGGTGTACGGCCACGACCGCAACCACGCCGCGCACTACGACCTGGTGCTCGACACCGGGCGGCTGGGCTACGACGCCACCGTCGACGCGATTCTCGCCTCGCTGAAGCGCCGAAAGCCGATAACCTAGTTCCCCATGGTCCACTCGCTTGGCTCACGCACGTCCGGCGTCGACGGCTCGAGCGAGGGCGGGCGGATCAACACGAACAACTTGCCGGGCGCGCTGGTCATCTACGGCGTCGCGCTGCTCTCGGTGCTGCAGCACAAGAACCCCAAGACCAAGCTGAGCGTTGCGCCGATCCAGGTCGACGGGGTGTGGTGCCTCGAGCTGAGCTACCTCGGCGACGAGCCGCAGGGCGTGCCGGAGCGGTGGCACGGCCACCGGGTGGTGCTCAAGAAGCTGGAGCCGCCGCCGGCGCCAGGTGGCTGACTCATTCGGTCCGCAGAGCAAGGTCCGCGAGGTCGTCGACCGGCTGGGCGACCGGGGCCGCGACGCCATCCGCCGCCATGGCTACGACCTGGGGGAGGGGTTCGTCGACGTCCTTTCCCAGTACCAGACGCTGGAGCACGCCGCCAGGACGGAGCGGCTGCGGGATTTGGCCGGGCTGCTCAAGGAGCTGAACGCTCTCGGGTAACAGCCAGGGGGTTCGCCCCCACCCGGCGGCTTCGCCGCCGACCTCCCCGGCGAGCGGGGAGGTGAAGTGTTCGACTATGTATGTACCGACCAAATGTCGTCGCTTCTTTACAGTCTTATGAATCTTCCAATTCGAAGTCCCCGGGGTGTAAGCTGCCACGAAATCGGATTTCCAACGTTATACAGGTCGAGGTTTACGTCAGTGCAAAGGTCGAAGCTGGAACAGGACAAGGGCAAATGCGCCTGCGGCAGGCGTCTGAAGGACGCGGCCATCTACACCTACCGCTCCAAAACCGACCGTTTTCTGTTCCACCGCTGCGATTGCGGCGCCGAGTGGACCGAGCACCTGACCGACGTCGACCCGACCGATCCGGTCAGCTCCGATGAGGTGATCGAGGTCCACAAGCAATTGGCCAAGTTCGAAGGCTCGATCGCGGAGCTGCTTCAGCCCCACTCTCTTTAGGGAGCCTCCTCAGTAGGCGTACGTGATCACGGCCGGCCCTGGGTTGGTCGAGATGCTCAAGCCGTACTCCTTGCCTTTGGGGATGAACATCCAGTCGCCGCTCTTGAGCTCGACCCCGTTGTAGATCACCCCTCCCGAGAGGACCATTCGGAACTGGTCGACCTCGTGTGCGTGCTCCGGCAGGATGGCGCCCGGCTGGGCCACCTGCAGGAAGAAGAAGCTGTATTTGCTCGCCAGGTAGGCCGGCACCTGCCACGAAAGCCACCCTGGCGGCATGGTCTCGCGCCTCAGCGCATTGCGGACCTGGTCCATCCGAGGGTCTCGGGAGGTCAGGATGCGGTCGCGGTCGGTGTCAAAGCCGAACCTCTTGAGCGCGTCGTTGATCTGGTCGATCCCGGTTTGCCTGCCTTCCTCCAGGAACGAATCGTCGGGGTGAAATTCCCTGGCCATCGTGCTTCCCTCCCATTGAACGACGCGTCGACTGCTGCTTGGAACCGCTCAGACAGTACTCACGACGGTCGACTTGTCAAGGTTGGCGGCCCACAAGGCCGTGGCCGACCGCCCATGTCGCCACCTCGGTCCGCGAGCGGACGCCGAGCTTGTTCCGGATCCGCTCGACGTGGCCCTCAGCAGTCCGCTCGGCAATGAACAGCCGCGTGGCGATCTCACGGTTGGTCAGCCCCGCCGCAACCATGGCGGCGACCTCGCGTTCGCGGCGGCTCAGCGGGCCCGCGTCCACCTGCGCCTCCGCGTCCGGACTGCCTTGTCCGAGCGCGTACTCGAGCGCCCGGAGACGGTCCATCGCCTGGCCTTCGTTCCAGATCGCGTCGCTCTTTTTCGGTCCCAGCTTCTTCCGAATCCGCTCCTCGGCCTCGTTGAGCTGATTCACCCGGAACGGCCATGTGCTCAATGAGAGCTCGTGCGACAGCCGGTCGACCGCCGCGGTCAGTCGAAGCGCGCGTTCATCGTCCTTTCGCGCGGCGGCGGTAAGCGCCAGCCCGCCGAGCGACCAGATCATGCCGAACGGATCGTTGAGGTCCCGAGAGATGGACAGCGACTCGGTCCAGCTTGCTGCCGCACCCTCGATGTCGCCGAGACCGAACTCGGCGTTGGCGAGGCTCTCCAGGTATCGCTCCGTTCGCCCGGGCTCACCGCTCGACCTGCTGAAGGCGACGCATTGGCTGAGAAGGTCTTTCGCGGTCGCGAAATCGCCCTGCTCGGTGGCGATCATCGCGATCTGGTTCTGCACCTCCATCGCCGAGCGGCGGTCGCCCGATCTCTCGAGCAGAGCAAGGGCTTCGTCGTACATGCGCGTCGAGGCGTCCATCTCGCCGCCCGCGTGGTAGACGCCGCCCGCGCCGAGGAGCGCGTTCGCGATGAGCTCGGGGTCGCCAAGCTCGCGCGACAGGGCAAGCCCGGCGTCCGCCAGCGTCCGGCTGGTGGCATGGTCGGCCTGCCGCGAGACGAGCCGCGCCGCGAGGTTGAGCGCGCGAGCACGTGTCGCGTCCCTGGCGGTCGCGCGCTCGAGCCGATCGAGGAGGAGGCTCCGCGCCCGCGATTGGTCGGAGAACTCCCAATCCGCGAGCTCGATCGCGAGGGCCAGCCCGGCGTCGTCCGCATGGTCGCGCGCCCAGGCGACCGCGGCCCAGTGGTTGGCCGACTCCCGCGCCGTCCACGGCTGAGCCTTGAAGTGGTCGTACTGCTTGCCCTGAAGCACCTCGAGCTCGCCGGACTCGCGAAGCCTTTCCCCCGCGAACGCGAGATGCGATTCGAGCAACCGATATCGAGTGGTGCCGTCGTCCAACCGGTCCGCCACGACCATCGATTTCTTGACCAGGCCGGTCAGCACTCCGAGCACGTCGCCATCGCCCGGCTCGGAGCACACGGCCCGCACCGCATCGAGCGTGAACCCTCCATGGAACACGGCAAGCCGCCGGAACAGGCGCGCTTCGTCCTTGGTCAAGAGGCGATGACTCCAATCGATGGCGGCGGCCATCGTCTGCTGGCGCTCGGGCACGGTCCGGCTGCCCGACGCGAGCACGCGAAAGCGGTCGTTGAGGTTGGCGAGGAGCTCGCGCTCCGACATGAGATCGAGCCGGGCCGCGGCCATCTCGATGGCCAGGGGAAGTCGGTCGAGGCGCTCGCAGATCGCCGCCACCGGCTCGCGGTTGGGCGGTCCGACCTTGAACTCGGGCAAAACGAGCCGCGCGCGCGCCTCGAAAAGGTTGAGCGCGTCAGGATCGGCAAGGGAGGACACCGGGACGCGGACCTCGCCGGGAACGCCCAGCGGCTCGCGGCTCGTGGCCAGGATCGTGAGCCCGGCGTTGCGTTCGAGCAGGGCGTGGCAGAAGGTGGCGCAGTCCGCCACGACGTGCTCGCAGTTGTCGAGGATGAGGAGCACCCGGCGCGAACCGAGCCACGAGGCGACGATCTGCTGCGGTGCGCCGCGACCTCGCAGCTCGAGGTTCGCGACGACGGCCGCGCCGACGTCGGTCTCCGCCTCGAGCCCCACCCACCAGACTCCGTCAGGCCATGCATCGGCGCCCGCTCGCGCGACCTCCGTCGCGAGCCTGCTCTTGCCCGCGCCACCGGTGCCGCAGATCGTGACCATGCGTGCTGTGCGCAGCAGCGTTTTGAGCGAGCTGAGCTCGGCCTGCCGGTTCAGGAAACTGGTGAGAGGGTGAGGGAGGTTGCCGGGAGCGACCGCGGCGTGGTGGCCCGGGCCGGCCGCCGTGCTCATGGGCGGTATCTTGCTGGATCGTCCGGGGTTTTTGCCGCCCGCTTTCCGCACCCATGACGAGAGAGGGACCCTGGTCGGGTCCCTCTCCGCGGGGGCGTCGCGAGGGGTAGGCGCGACGCGTGGCGTTACTGACCGTGACCTTCGCGAACCGTCTTGGCGTCCATCCCGGGGGTCGGCGCCACCGGTCCGGAGTCGTCGATCTGGGCGCCCGAGCGAGTCGCCCGGTAGATGTGCGCCCCGCCGCTCTGGGTCACCGTGCTCTGGGTCGTCGCGTGCCCACCACCGAGGTTGACCGCGAGGAACGCTCCCATGAGTCCGAGTCCAGCCGCGATGAGGATCAGCACCGCGCCGGTGAAGGCCCTCGAGATCCCTGTCTTACGAACGTCTGCCCTGGCTTCCATTTACGTGCTCCTCTTGCGTTTTGATTCGGTGCGCTCACCGCGCATTCCGTTGAGGGCAGCGTATGAACCGGCCAGGGGTGGTCATAAGGGGGAAAACACGCGAAGTGGGAGGGGGCAGGTACCTGTTTTCCGGTACCTGCCCCTTGCGTTGGTTTGGGTCTATCCCGCGGCCGCGTGCACCTCGGCGAGAAGCGCCTGACCCTGCTGGATCAAGCTGTTCTTCTGGCGCTCGTTGTGCTGTCCGGCGCCGGGAGCGGTGCTGTCCAGGAGGACGATCATCTGAGCCGCCAGCGCATCACGCCGCGCGTTCCAGTCCGCGATCGTCGCGTCGGCGTTGATGTACGTCTGGTCGCCTGAGCTGGTGCTCAGCGTCGCCTGCGTCGCGAAGTTGATGCTGTCGAGGGTGAGCTGCCCGACAGGGGCGTTGATCTGCTTGTAGATGTAGGCGAGCTGGTTGGAGCCCTGCTCGGACTCGGTCATGATCTCGGCGATCGGCCGGCCCTGGTGCGCGTAGTCGTCTTTCAGGCCGGTCAACGCCATGAGCGTCGGGCGGATGTCCGAGTGGTCGGTCCACACGTCACCCGTCTCGCCCAGGTTGCGCACGTCGGGTCCGACGACGCCGAGCCACGTGGTGTTGATCTCGGGCGCGATGTCGCCGTGGTTCCAGTTGAAGGCCGGGTTGACCGAGATGCACGGTGAGCTGCAGTTCGGGGCGCCCGCGAACAGAAAGTAATCGGGCTTGGCGAACATCGTGAAGGTCGGATTGCGCTTGGTGTCGGCGGTGAGCATGTGCATCAGGTGCATCTGCGCCTGGTCCGCGAGGAAGTTGTCCACGACCTCCAGCTTGTTGGTGTACGGGTTCACCGCGGTGACAGTACCCGTGGCGCGCTCGAGGTCGCGCGTCGTGCTCGACGTCTGGTCAGGGTTGCCATTGATGTAGATGGTCGGCGCCGAGTCGGAGTGGACCGTGAAGCTGGTGGTCGCGCTGCTCTGCGTCGCGACCAGGCCCTTCAGGTTGCCTGAGACCTCGCCGATCTGCGCGTAGGTGCACGGCACGTTCACGCCGTCGCAGTTGGACGGGGTCGGCGGGCTCGCGATGAGGTGGTCGCCCTCATCGGAGGTGAAGACGAAGACGCTGTTCGAGCGGTTGATGCCGTCGTTGGCCAGTCGCGCGAAGAACTTGGCGAAGGCATCGTCGTAGGTCTTGAGCTGCTTCACGTAGTTGGCCTCACCGGGGCCCCACGGGTTGACGTCGGTGAATGGAGGGTGCGCCGCGTGGCCGTCGGAGATGTAGCCGTAGGTCACGGGCACTCCGTTCTCCTGCATCTGGGCGACGTAGCCGAGGGTGTTGTTGGCGGGCATCGTGTCGAAGCCGGGGAAGGCGTTGATCGCATTGCCGTTCATGTCGGTCACGCCGTTGATCGCGGGGGCGACGTACTTGTGGCCGAAAAGGGCCTGGTATCCGCTGTAGCCGCCGGGCTCGTCGGGCAGCAGGTCCGGCCGTGCGTGCGTGGACCTCGCGCAGATCACGTTGCCTTTGGCGCAGTGGATCGCGATGCCGACGAAATCGCCGAACGCGGGCTGCCCGTTGCTGTCGCTGTTGGCGACCTCGGTCGCCTCGGGCGAGGTGGCGCCGAAAACGGTGGGGATGTCGATGCCGACGTTCTCGAGCTCGATGTTCGCGGTCGACACGCCGCCGACGTTGCATCCGGCTCGCGTGAAGGGCACCCACGGCGCGGGCGCGTTCTTGCCCGCCGCGGTGAGCATGTTGTAGGTCGTGTCGCTGCCGGCGGCGGAGGTCGGGTCGAAGAGCGGCGCGGTCCAGTAGGCGAACGAGACGCCGACGCTCGTCCTCTTAGTCGGGAGGTAGTAGCGGAAGGAGTTGGAGACCGGCACGCCCATGTTGTCGCCGTACACGCCCGTCAGGCTCGTGAGGATGTCGGTCGCGGTGTGGGCGATGATCGGCGTGTGCTCGTTGGTGAGCAGCGTGCCCTGGCCCGTCAGGAAGTTGAGCAGCGCGGGCATCTGCTCCAGGTCGCTCGGGACGTTGGGGTTGTCGCGCGAGAAATGGGTGTTGTCGAAGACGATGTTGATCACGTGCTGGACGCCGTTGCCGAGCTGGCAGCTCGACGTTGCCGGGTTGCTCGAAATCGCGGTGGTGGTTGTGCCGCCCGCCTGCGCCGCGGGAACAGCCGCGAGCTGCCAGCCGATTGCGAGCGCCATCACCACCGCGAGCTGGATCAGCCGTTTCATGCCATACCCCCTGGAGCTGAAAAGCCGACTGCACTTGGGGCGAGCCCGCACTCGCCCGACTCGAACTTAACCGCGCGCCGGTTATCGGCGGGTTAGCCGCGGTTTAGCTGAATCGACCATATTGGCGGCCGGCCGGGATTGTCAAGGAGCGGCTTGGGCCGTTGTCAGTCTCGGGGGAGAGCTGGGAACCAGCGGGTCGGGCGATCGGCGTCCGCGGGGCGCGAGTCGGCGCCGAATGCCACCGTCACGCCCACCAACACGATCACGAGCAAGAGCGTCATCAGGGCCTCCATGCATTTGAGTGTGCGTTGGGACAGTCTCCGGAGCAAGGTCGATCTTTCTAGGAAAATATCGCTGTGCCGGATAATTGGCAGGCGATCGAGCTGAAGCACCTGCGGGCGCTGCGGGCGGTCGCTCACCGGCGGACGTTCTGGGCGGCGGCGGAGTCGCTCCACACATCGCTATCCACGGTCAGCGACCACGTCGCCGCGCTCGAGGCCCTGGTCGGGCAGCGCGTGATCGAGCGGTCGCGCGGGCGGCGGACGGTCGAGCTGACCGAGGCGGGGCGGTTCTTGCTCGGGCACGCGGAGGCGATCGAATCGCGGCTCGCGGCGGCTGAGGCTGACTTTCGCGCGTTCGCGGCGGGGAATGCGGGCACGCTGCGCGTCGGGATCTACCAGAGCGTGGCCAACAAGGTTCTGCCGGAGGTCATGCGGCGCTTCAAGAAGCGGTGGCCCGACGTGAGCATCTCGGTAACCGAAACCGAGCGGGACGACGAGGCGGTGGCGGGGGTCGAGCGCGGCGAGGTCGACCTGGCGTTCGGGATCGAGCCGCTGCCCGAGGGGCCGTTCGAGGTCCGCGTCTTGATGCGCGACCCTTACGTGCTGGTCACGTCACGAACGTCGCCGTTGGGGCGGCGGCGCCGGCCGTCGGCAGAGGATCTGAAGGGCATGCCGATGGTGGGGTACTTCCACGGGCGCACGACGAGCATCGTCGAGGACTTTCTCTTGAGTCGCGGGGTCAGGCCCGATGTGGTGTTTCGGTCGAATGACAACGGGACGGTGCAGGGGATGGTCGCGGCGGGCGTCGGCGTCGCGCTCGTTCCTTTATTGGCTGTGGACGAAAAGGACACGAAGGTGGTTTTGCGCGTCCTTGTCGAACCCATTCCGCCGCGCGTGCTGGCCGTGCTGTGGCATCGCGATCGCTATCGCACTCCGGCGGCGGTCGCGTTTGTCGAGACCGCGGTCGGTGTCGCGGCGGAGGTCGAGCGCGCGCACGACGCGTTTCTCAGGTCGAAGACCCGCGCTGCTTCGATTGGAGCGTGAAGACGAGCTCGGTGCCGTCGACCTCGTCCTCCTGCACGCTGACCTGCCGGAAGCCGAGCGCCCTGACCACCGCAAGCGAGGGCGCGTTGTTCGGTGAGACCGAGGCATAGACCTCTTGTTCGCCCTGCTGGAAAGCCCAGTCGGCGAGCGCTCTGGCGGCCTCCTTCGCAAAGCCCTGGCCGCGGAACCGCGTGAAGACCGTGTAGCCGATCTCGGCGCGGCCAATGGTTTTGGGCGGGCCGTGGAAGCCGCAGTGGCCCGCGGCCTCTCTGTTTGTCGTGGTGACCATAAGGCGCGCCATCCACGCGCGCTGCTCCGGCTCCGCCTCCATGCGGTTCAGCTGGATGGGAAGGAATCCCTCGAGGTCGTCGTCGGTGGGAAACTCTTCGGGCAGCGTCAGGCCGAGCACGCTCTCCGCCGCCGCGCGATCACCCGCGATGAGGTGGCGGATGGCGTTTGGATCGAGTGCTCGGAGCTCGAGGCGCTCAGTGCGGATCGGCCTAACGTCGGACTGGTGTCGAGGGATCGTTAGCGCGTCGCTGAAGCTGGTGCGGGCGTTGCGTTCTTCGCTCCGCCAAGCTTCACGCCCAACCAGATGGCCCAGGCGATGTAGAAAGTCTGGCCAAGGATCAGGGCGCTGAATCCGAGCGGCGGGAGCGAGATCGCGATGCCGATCCCGGCGAGTATGTAGGCGACGCCTGCCACGACACCGACCCAAGGGAGATTGCCCTTGAGCAGTGCGGCGCGACGCGCGTCGATGTTGTGCACTAGCAGGCTGATGCCCACGCAAATGCCGATCACCAGGACGCAGAGGGCACCGAGAAACGCGGAGCCCGTTATGAGCGCTACGCCGAGGACCACGGGCACCACGACCGCGACGAGCGTCGCCCAGTGCGCGATCTGAAACCATCGCGTGCTGGTGGCGGGATGGTCCAGCCATTCGAGGTCAAAGACAACCACGGCGAAGGCGCCAACCCAAAACCAAAGCCCGAAGAACCAGAGGATGTTCAGTACCAGGGCCAGTCCGGGCGCGACCTGGGAGATGGGGTAGCCGAGAATCAGGACGAAGAAGAAAACAAAGAGGGAGACAGCGCTGACATAGGCGGCGGTCGGACCGTAACCGGCGAGGCGCTGCAGTTTCATGGCCGGAATTCTCTACCGGGTGCACGCGGAGGGCAAGGGGAATGCGCAGGTTCCGGTCCCGCAAGCCCCATCTCCTAGAATCGATAGACCCAATCCGGGATAGCTCAACCGGTAGAGCAGGCGGCTGTTAACCGCAAGGTTCAGGGTTCGAATCCCTGTCCCGGAGCCATGTTTTGAACTCGAATTGCCCCGTGCGGCTGTGGGCGACGGTCGACGACTGAATCAGTTCTGAATCAAATCTGAATCAGTCACTGCCCCGCACCCACGGGCTCTTCGGGGAATACGACATAGCCCTCAGCCAACGCAGCTGCCTTGAGCTGCCCATCAAAGCATGCGAAGGTCAGCCCCTCGTGCCCGTATGTAAGGAGGGCACTCAGCTGAACAGCGTCGTAACCGCGCAACGTGTGCTGGTCGACCAGGGCGCATGCGCGATCCAGTAGTGCACCGTCGATTGCTACTAGACCGATGCTGGCGAAGAGGTTCGCGGCCTCAGCCTTCGCCTCCTCGAACGATTGATCGTCCAGGCGCCCATCTCGGTGAGCAGCTTTCAAGGCAGCGAAGGTCTCAACCCGTGAGATTGCCGCAGTGACGACTCCGTCAGCTTGCCCAGACAAGTTCGCCATTGCATCTGATCCGTCCTCGTCAATCAGTAACTTGGCGATGGCGCTGCTATCGGCATAGACGATCACCGACGCTGGTCACCTATGTAATCGGAGATGTTCTTGGATCCAGGCGTCATTTTGGACCGACGAGGCAAGCGCTCCAGCTTGCGCGCGGTCGAGGGATGGCCCCCCTTCGGAGACTTAGCCTCATACGCGATCAATTGGTCCACCACTCGTCTCGTGATTTCCCAACAGATCGCTGCCGAGTCGCGCGTTGGATGAAGCGCTCTTGCCTGCGACTCCCAGGGATGTATGAGATTGCGGTAATCACGCAGGACCTCGCTGAACGCTTGCAAATCCACCGTGATCCACTTGGCCTGGACAGCGACGTTGATTAGTTCACTCAGACGCCACTGACTCCAAGGTCGTGGCTTGTTGCCTTCACGTGGAGCGGCTTTAGTCCGGTTGGCCTCGTCCGGGCGGCGCATAGCCATTTGGAGCAACGCGCCTTCGAGGAGACTTCCCATCATGGTTATTGCGCTGAGACTCGCGCCACTCCTTAGGCAGAGGACTGCTTCGTTCCATCTTTCGGTTAGGAGATCGGCACTTTCGGGATCTGAGATTCTTGAGAAATCAGGTGCTACCGATTCAACCTCGGATGGCTGATCGGCTCCTACAACGCTACGCGGGACATCCCCTGTCTCCACGGAATCGGCACTTGGCGCATCTCGCACGTTTGGGTATGGCCAGCTCTGTTTCCCCAGTATTACGCCGAGACTCGGATACGGCGTGATGACTGTATGCGGAGCAGCACTGTCCGTTCGCTCCTTGAAGTCCTTGCGGATCCCGTCTGGCGAGATAAGAGTTGCCGACCAGTGCACAGGCGGAGCGGTCAGCGGTACTACATAGAGCCGTGGTGAGTCGACCATAGTTTCTTGAGTAGTTGGCACGGCTTGTTCAGCGCTCGTCAGGTAGCTGACGTGCAAGGAGTGCCCGGCTGCCCGCCCGGGGATGTCTTCGGCCACGCGAATGCTGAGCTCCGCTTCCGAGGTCTTCGCCTCGGACAACATCACGGGGTATGGTAAGCGGACAGCCGCAGCGCCGTTCATATACACATTCACGCCCGGCTTGTATGGCAGGCCCAACACATACGGGTAGATGACTGCCCAAGCGTTGACGAAATGGCGAGTGGAATCCTCGAGTGGTTCCCACAATTCGCCACTAGAAGCAAGGTTCGATGCTCCATCTATGACCCACGTCACTTGGTACTCGGGGAACGTTGCCCGCCGGCCCTGCGCCCAAGTCTCACCGCTGGCCACCCAGAAGGCATCAATTAGATCGCCGAGTAGCGTGTATCCGATTGACGGTGTAGTCATGTCGATCCGACCGGCTACAGTCTCGGACCATTTCTTCGATGCTTCTATCGCCGGCACGTGCTCGGTACTGATTGCTACTCGCTGGCCCACGAGGTGGATTTCCGGTACATCCGCATAGATTGGTCTCACGACAACTGAAACCACCCGCCATTCCGGCGAGGAAACCGTCTTCATAGCTACCCAGCACCAAGCAAGCCCGCGATAGTGAGATGCGATCATCTTCGTTACTAGGGCTCGGGACTGGTCTGGCAATCGCCACATCGGTACGAGTCATATTGCCAGAGCATCGGCGCAGTGGATGCCTTGTTTGACTCGGGGCGCCTGATGTTGGTGATCACGAAATGTGAACACTCCTGATCGCGAAATCTGAACAGGTTCCGGGCAGGGCCGGGGCGGTTCGGAGTCGCTGTCAGCAATGAGATCCCCTGGCAGGCTACGGGTGTCACGCCCA
>Ga0207416_1000832_pt1 | contig 47067 bp, 36 predicted proteins | sample PaiPotPPM11metaG_FD_184107 | JGI IMG/M metagenome (GOLD analysis project Ga0207416, IMG submission 184107) | Iron sulfur acid spring bacterial and archeal communities from Banff, Canada, to study Microbial Dark Matter (Phase II) - Paint Pots PPM... ...
CCGGCTGAGCCGGACGGCTTCGATCTTGTACTCTCGAGTGTGTTTCTGTCGTTTCGTAGGCATTGGGCACTCCTGCGCCCGTCTTCGACGGGCTTATCCGAGTGTCCACCATACCGGGGCAAGTCCAGGATTCAATCGCCGTCGGGCGGAAGTGCGCGCCGAAGTGATGCAGTATGCTTCCTTCCGTTCGCGACGGCAACGCTAATCGCGGCATAGTGGCGGCGCCGTCGGCCCTCACGCGCATCGCCGCGATCGTGCTGCTGGCCGGCACGGTGATCTTCGTCCTCGTGTCGTGGCGCGATCCCGGCTATGCGCGCCTGCGTCTGGCCGGCGGAGCTGCCGATCCCTCAGTGCACCGGGACGTCGCCACGTTCGTCGTCGACGCGGCGCCGTTCTCACTGATCGAGCTGATCGTGAACGGGCGTCGTGCCTCGTCGGCGTACGTCCCGTGGAACGCGCGTGAAGTTCGCTTCGAGGACACGCCGCTCGATGGCGGCCCGAACGTGGTCGTCGCTCGAACGGCGTTGTGGTACGCCGCGTCACTACGGGCGCATACCGCTGAGCTGCGCGTGCAGAATCCGCCGGCGCCGATCGCCGCGCGCGCTCACGGGACGAGCACCGAGCGGCCGGACTCGCCGCAATCTCGAAACGGCCGTTCGCTCGCGCTGAACGTTCGGCAACGAGAGGTCGCCGCCGCGTTCACCGTGCAGCTGCCGCGCAGCGATCGAGCGATCGTCGCCGTGCGGGCGGGCCGGATCGACCTCCCGGCATTCGTCGACGACGTGTTCGGCACTCCGCGGTTCAATCGCAAGCCGATTTCCGGCTTCTTCACCGGCATACGCCCGCGAGTCCAGGTTGCGGGAGCCGCCGTCACGGTGAGCGCCGATTCGGGATATCAGTGGTTGCCGATGGAAGATTTGCCGGCCTTCGCCGGCGACCTCGAGATCGCGAACGCCTTCACCGGCCCCAAAGTACGCGTTGCGGGCGACCGCGAGACCGGCCGGCCTGCGGACGCGCGGCGGTGGGCGTACGACGTGCTGCGCCTGCACGTCGACGACTATCGTATCGTCGGTCGCGAGCCGGTACCGCTGCGAGCGGAAGGCGCGACGTACGTCTGGCGTCGGCCGTTCGCGGACGTTCGCGCGCATGTCGCGGTGTCGCTGGCATTCATGCCGTTCGCCTCGGTGAACGCGCTGCAGCGAGGGCTGAACCTGCCGGTGTTCGCGTTCGCGCCGCACGTCCTCGCGCGCTTTCTCGCCTTCGTCCACGGCTTCGTGCTCGCCGTTCCGATGTTCGCGTACCTCGTGCTGTCGCGCGGGCGGAACGCCCGGTTCGCGACCATCGCTCGCCGCCTGATCGTCGTTGCGGTCGCTGCCGACGTGTTCGACGCGTGCATTTCGGCCCAGCCCGACGTCGACGGCGAGATCCTGCTGATCGTCCCCGCGATGCGCGCGTGGCCGCCGTCGCTGGTCAACCTGCTGTTCGTTCCGGTTCTGATCGGGCTGGTGCTGGCGCTCCTAGCCGCCAGCGTCGCCCACCTATCGGCGCGCACGGGTTCGCTCGGCGGGACCCTCGTCTCCAATGCCGCGAACGCGGTCCGCATCGCGGCGCTGGGATTCGCTGCGATCGTCACGGCGGGATACGCGGCGGGAACCTTCGCCCGCTTCCCGGTCGTGTATCCGGCGCTCGTCGGCGCTGCGCTCGCCGCAGGGCTCATCGGCGTGCTCGTCTCGCTTGATTGGTGGACGATCCCTGGCCCGGGCCGATCGCGCCGCGCGTTCACGGTGGCCACCGTGGCGTTCGCGGCAGCGGTCGCGGTGCCGCTCTCGCTCGTCCAGTACGGCGTCTGGGCGACGGTCCCCGAGCAGGCCGGAACGGCGTTCGCCGATCCGCTCTCGCCGTTGCCGCTGGCCGCGGCGTTCCTCCGCTCCCTCGCGCCGCTCTGCCCGCTCGCCTTCGGACTGCTGCTGATCGCCGGCGTTCGTCCCGATCCGGCGGCTCTCGGTTTGGACCGCGCACGCTTCGCGCGCCTCGTGTTCTGCTGCTATGCGGTCCTCGCGGGCGTAGTCGTCCTCGTGCCGGTCGGCTTCATCCTCGCCTGGTGGACGTACGAGCTCCTACGCGCGCACGATACGAGCGTCGCTCACAATCCTCGTGCGCTCGTCGCGACGCCGCGCGAGAAAGGGCTGGCCGGAGTACCGCTGGCGCTCGCCTTCGTCTTCGTCGAGGTCCTGGTGCTGCTTCCGTCCCAGACGCGTCATCTGCGCGAGCTGCACACGCCGTTCGTCGTACTGGAGGCGGCCGGCTTCGTTGCCGTCGTCGCCGCGTCGCTCGTTTTGCCGGCGTTCGCGTTCGCTGCGTGCAGCGACGAGCTCGCGGGTGAATCCGGGTTGCGCAAGGGCCTCAACGTCGCGCTCTGGGCCATCGCGTGCTCGCTCCCCGCATGGTTTCTTCGATCGGACAACCTCGTGACCGCGGTTGCGATCGTGATCGCGACCGGCCTCTTCTACGCCGTGCTCGGGCGCATCACGCCGCCGGACGCCGGCCGCGCGAGAGAAACGCCGCTACCGCTTCGCGCGTGAACGTCGCGAGCACGCGGCACATCGGCCGTAGACCGTGATCTCGTGGTCGCGCGCGCGGAAACCCCGTGGAAGAGTGATCTGCACCGAGCTCGAGCACCCTTCGAGTTCGTGCACGGCGCCGCATTCCTCGCAGACGAAGTGGTGGTGATGGCCTTTGCCGGCGACTTCGTAGAGCGTGGGACGCCCGGCGAGCTCGACTGCCTCGAGCCAACCCTCGTCGAGCAGCGCCCGAACCGAGCGGTACACGGTCGCGATGCCGAGCCCGTCGCTTTCGCGGCCGGCTGCGTCATGGATCTCTTCGGGAGATAGCGGGCGTCCGGCGATTTCGAGAGCGCGACGGACCGCACGCTTTTGCCGGGTGTCTCGCGTAATCGGTGTGGGTGGAGCGGGCATAGGACGCTGGAGCTGATGCGGCAGCTTTCGCGGTGCGTCCTCCCAGGGGCGCCGTGATAAGGCGGTCTCGATAGCCCGTATATTGATAGGACTTTATCAATCGCAGTAAGAACGGAGTTTCCACTGTGACTTCCACCGATCGCGTCCCCGTCACCGTTCTCACCGGGTTCGCGAACTCGTATGGCGCGACGACGGGATGCGCTTGGCAACGGGCGGCGGCGCCTGGCCGTGCGTCTGGAACACGTCACGCTCGCCGGCGGGGACGGAGCCGAAGATGCTCGAGTTTCATGAAGTACCGCAGTCGGTCCTCGCATGGCAACCGGGCCGGGAGAGGTTGGCGACCGGCGACGAGTTGGGATATGTTGCGCTGTGGGAACCGGAACGCCTCGACGCGCCGACAGCCGTGTATTACCGCGACGGCGCGGTAAGCGGCCTGCTATGGTGCGCTCGCGGCCTCGTCGTCGCGTACACCGACGGTACGGTCGTGCGGTACGACGTCGACTGAAGCACTCTCGGCACGTCAGACGGCGCGATACAGTGACCGCGTGTTGAAAAGAGGCGTCTCGAACACGAGCTGCTCGCCGCCGTCGTGAGCCGCATGATAGGAGCAGAGTCGTTCGACTTCATGCCGCGAACCGAGGATGAGCGGAACTCGCTGATGGATGCTCGCCGGCGCGATCTCGAGTATGCGCTCGCGTCCGGTGGTAGCAAGACCGCCGGCCTGTTCGACGATCATGGCCATCGGATTCGCCTCGTACATCAGCCTCAGCCGGCCTTCCTTCGTGCGATCCTTGGTGTCGCGCGGATACAGAAATACTCCGCCACGAATGAGGATGCGGTACACTTCCGCGACCAGCGATGCGACCCACCGCATGTTGAAGTCGTCCCCGCGCGGGCCGGCGCGTCCCTGAATGCATTCCTCGACGTAGTGCCGCACGGGGGCTTCCCAAAACCGCTCGTTGGACGCGTTGATCGCGAATTCACGTGTGGTCTGGGGAATTCGCATGTCCGGATGGGTGAGCGTGTAGGCCCCAACTTCCCGATCCAGCGTAAAACCGTGGACGCCTGCGCCGAGCGTGATGACGATCATCGACGTCGGACCGTAGAGCGCGAAGCCCGCGGCGAGCTGACACGTCCCTGGCTGCAAGAAGTCGGCGACGTCGGGATTCGTGATTCCGACCGGCGCGGCGAGCACGGAAAAGATCGTCCCGACCGTCACGTTGACGTCCAGGTTCGACGAACCGTCGAGCGGATCGAATAAGAGCAGGTAGCGCCCGCGCGGGTGCGCCGAGGGGATGCAGTATGGCTCTTCGAGCTCCTCAGAGACCATTCCGCACAGAGTTCCGCCCCACTCGCACTCGCGCAGCATGATCTCGTTGGAAATCACGTCGAGCGCTTTTTGATCTTCGCCTTGCACGTTCGTGCTGGTGAGGACGTCGTCGTGCGCGCTGAGGCGGCCGCGCGAAACCGCGGAGCCGACAAATTTGCAGCCCGTCTGGATGTCGTTGAGCAGCGCAGTGAACGTCGTGTCGGGATTCGCTCTGCGTCGTTGGTCTTCGATGATGAATTTGCTGAACGTCGTGCGTCGTGCGATCGTCACGACGCAAGCATGCGGGCTAAACACATCGTTGTCAAATAGAAGTTCAGTGTCCATCCATAAGGAAAAGGTGTTGATTCGCGCCGGCTCGTCAGCCGTTCTTGCTCCTCTTGGGTGTCGCGTCCGTCTCGCCTGGGCGGGAGGCCGGCGCGAACGTTCCGGTTGCGATCGCATAGTCGACGAACCGCTCGGCACCTGGCGGCGTATCGCGGTCGGTACTCTCGACGAGGTGCCAATCGCGTACCAGGGGCGTTATCGCGGTAGGGATCTCGGCCAGGGTGCCCTCCGCGATCTCGCGCGCAACCGCGTCCCGTGAGAGCAGCGATATGCCGAGCCCCGCCCGCACGCATTCCCGAATTGCCCCGTTCGATCCAATGGTGACGGCCGGCGGCGCAATGCTGAGCTGCGCGAACACGTCCCGGGTCGTTTCGCGCGTCCCCGAACCCGCTTCGCGCAAGAGCCACGTCGCTCGCGCGAGGTCCTGGAGATCGTAACGGCGGCCCGGAAGTCCGACCACGACGACCGAATTCGCGCGGACTGCAACGGTCCGAAAGTGCCCGTCCTGCGGCGGGCGACCGGCCAAGACGAGGTCCGCCTCCCAATGGTTGAGGCGATCCCAAACGCGGTCCTTGTTGGCGACGTGCAGTTCGACATCGATCGCTCCGGCTATCGCGCGGAAGCCGCTCAGAAGCGCAGGAAGCAGCTGCTCGGCGGCGGTCGTGACGGCGGAGAGCTTGACGCGACCGGCATCGGGTGCCGCCGCCGCGCGCGACTCCACGACCGCTTCGTCGAGCAGCGCAATGATGCGGCGCCCGTACGCCACGAGCCGTTCGCCGGACGGCGTCAACCGGATCCCTCGGCCGTCGCGCTCTACTACTGCGGCGCCGATCGCTTTCTGCAGGCCGGCGAGCGCTGACGATACTGCCGGCTGCGAGACAACGAGGCGCTCGGCGGCGGCTCCGACGGAACCGCTGCGCGCGACCTCGATGAGCGTGCGCACCTGGTTCAGGGATATCATCAGCGTGTGGTTATGAATTCAAGCACAAACTGTATTTGACGTCAATATATTCCTCATGGGACGATGTGCGCACGTCCCTGCATCGACGCCAGAATCGAGCGAAACGATGACGACCCTTCTCGACTCTCCCAGCGAACGCAGCCGCTTCGACGCCGGCGTCGCGCCCTACGCGGCAATGGGCTACTACGACGCCGGCTACGAGCCGAAGGCAAGCGACGTGCTGTGTGCCTTTCGCATCACGCCGCAGGACGGCGTCGATCCGATCGAAGCCGCCGCCGCGGTCGCCGGCGAGTCCTCGACCGCAACGTGGACGGTGGTTTGGACCGACCGCCTCACGGCGCACGAACACTATCAGGCGAAAGCGTACCGCCTCGACGCGATCCCCGGCACGTCCGGGCAGTACATGGCCTACATCGCATACGACATCGATCTCTTCGAGGAAGGGTCGATCGCGAACCTGACCTCCTCGATCATCGGGAACGTGTTCGGCTTCAAGGCGCTCAAAGCGTTGCGGCTCGAAGACATGCGAATCCCGACCCAGTACGTCAAGACCTTTCAAGGGCCCGCGCACGGAATCGTGATGGAGCGCGAATACCTCAACAAGTTCGGCCGCCCGCTGCTCGGCGCGACGGTCAAGCCGAAGCTGGGTCTGTCGGCTCGCAACTACGGACGCGTCGTGTACGAAGCGCTTCGCGGCGGTCTCGATTTCACCAAAGACGACGAGAACATCAACTCGCAGCCGTTCATGCGCTGGCGCGACCGCTTCCTGTATTGCATGGAGGCCGTGAAGCGCGCGGAAGCGGCGAGCGGCGAGATCAAAGGCCACTACCTCAACGTGACGGCCGCCGACATGGAGGCGATGTACGAGCGGGCCGAGTTCGCGAAGGAGCTCGGCAGCATCGTCGTGATGATCGACCTGACGGTCGGATACACGGCCATGCAATCGATGGCGAAGTGGGCTCGGAAGAACGGTGTCCTGCTCCATCTCCATCGCGCCGGGCACAGCACGTACACGCGACAGAAAACGCACGGCGTAAGCTTCCGCGTCATCGCGAAATGGTGCCGGCTCATCGGCGTCGATCACGTCCACGCCGGCACCGTGGTCGGAAAGCTCGAAGGCGATCCTCGCACGACCGCCGGCTACTACGACACGCTCCGGGAGAACGTCGTCCCGCTCAATCCCGGTAACGGTATCTATTTCGAGCAGGAGTGGGCGTCGATGCCCGGTGTGATGCCCGTCGCGTCGGGCGGAATCCACGCCGGCCAAATGCACCAGCTGCTCGACTTGTTCGGCGATGACGTCGTGCTGCAATTCGGGGGCGGTACGATCGGTCATCCGGACGGGATCGCCGAGGGCGCGACGGCGAATCGCGTGGCGCTCGAGGCGATGGTTCTCGCGCGCAACGAAGGCCGGGACTACCGCAACGAGGGTCCGGAGATTCTCGAGGATGCTGCCAAGTCGTGCAGGCCGCTGGCTCGCGCGCTCGATTTGTGGAAGGACATCTCGTTCAACTACGAGTCCACCGACACGCCCGACGCCGTCGCCACGCCGTCGTACTAGGAGTCGCAAGACATGCGCATCACGCAAGGGACCTTTTCGTTTCTCCCCGACCTCAGCGACGAACAGATCGCGCGGCAGATCCGATACGCCCTCGGCAACGGGTGGCCCATCTCGCTCGAATACACGACCGACCCCCATCCGAGGAACTCGTACTGGGAGATGTTCGGTTTGCCGATGTTCGACATCCACGACGCGTCCGCGGTGATGGGCGAACTGCGGCGGGCGCGCGATGCGCATCCCGACGCGTACGTCAAGCTCAACGCGTACGACGCGCGCTATGGCCGGCAAACGACCGCCTTGAGCTTCATCGTCTCCAGACCCCCGGCGGAGCGCGGCCTGCGCCTGGAGCGGCAGGAAGCGCACGATCGCGTGCAGCGCTACACGATTACCCGCGATGCAGACTGACGATACGGAGCGGCTGAACATCACCTCCGCGTATGCGGAGTCGAACATCAAAGAGATCCTTGACAAGCTCGATCGCGAACTCATCGGGCTTGCTCCCGTGAAGGATAGGATTCGCGAGATCGCCGCGCTGCTGCTCGTCGACCGGCTTCGGGAACGGATAGGCCTCGCGGCCGAGCCGCCGCCGCTGCACATGTCGTTCACGGGCGGTCCCGGCACCGGCAAGACGACCGTGGCGTTTCGCATGGCAGAGATCCTGTACCGGCTGGGCTACGTGCGAAAGGGTCACCTCGTCGCCGTGACGCGCGACGACCTCGTCGGGCAATTCATCGGGCACACGGCGCCGAAGACCAGGGACGTCCTCAAGCGAGCGATGGGCGGCGTGCTGTTCATCGACGAAGCGTACTACCTCTATAAGGCGGAAAACGAACGGGACTACGGGGCCGAGGCCATCGAGATTTTGCTCCAAGTGATGGAAAACGACCGGCGCGACCTCGTCGTGATCTTCGCCGGTTACAAAGACCGCATGGACGCGTTCTTCGCGAGCAACCCCGGGCTCAAATCACGCGTCGGCAATCACATCGACTTTCCGGACTATGACGCGGCCGAGCTGCTCCAAATCGCCGACCTCATGCTGGACCGGCTGAACTATCGTTTCACGCCCGAGGCGCGCCGGGCGTTCGTCGAATACCTGGAGCTGCGCATGAGTCAGCCCTTTTTCGCCAACGCGAGAAGCGTTCGCAACGCCATCGGGCGCGCGCGTTTGCGTCAGGCGAACCGGCTCTTCGCCCTCGGCGGCGATCTCTCGCGGGATGACCTGGTCGGAATCGAGGTCGAGGACATTCGCAAGAGCCGCGTGTTCGCATCATGACGCACGCTTCTTGCGGTCGAGCAGCTGCCACACGAGCGGCGTGAAGATGAGCTGCATGGCGAGATCCATCTTGCCGCCGGGACAAACGATCGTGTTCGGACGCGACATGAACGAATCGTGGAGCATCGAGAGGAGATAGGGGAAGTCGATGCCGCGCGGATCCCGAAAGCGTATCACGAGCATGCTCTCGTCCAGCGTCGGTATCGTCCGGCTGATGAATGGATTCGACGTGTCTACGATGGGAACGCGCTGAAAGTTGATGTGGGTCCGGGAGAATTGCGGAACGATGTAGGTGACGTAGTCAGGCATGCGCCGCAAGATCGTGTCCACGATCGCTTCATGTGAATGACCGCGGGCGGCTTTGTCCCGATGAAGCTTTTGTATCCACTCCAGATTGATCGTGGGAACGACCCCGACGAGCAAGTCGGTATGTTTTGCGACGTCGACACCGTCGATTACGACGCCGCCGTGAAGCCCTTCGTAGAAGAGCACATCGGTCCCCGGCGGAATGGGCTCCCACGGCGTGAAGGTGCCGGGCGGCAGGCCATACGGCGCCGCCTCCGCGTCGTCGTGCAAGTATTTGCGGTACGTTCCGGTGCCCGACTCGCCGTACGTGCGGAAAAGCGCCGCAAGCTCCTCGAAGAGATTCCCGTCCGGACCGAAGTGGCTCAGTACTCCCTGCCCGCTCTGCGCGAGGGCCATCATCTCGCGCATCTGCAAGCGGTCGTAGCGGTGGAATGCGTCGCCTTCGATGACCCCTGCCGTGACGCGTTCGCGCCGAAAGATGTGTTGGAAGGTCGCCCTGACGGTCGTCGTTCCGGCGCCTGATGATCCCGTGATCGCGATGAGGGGATGCTTCGCAGACATATCAGGTCCTTATGGGGACGCGTCTCTTCGACGCATGAGACGGGATCATACCGCACCGATGCGCCAGGGTGAGAGAAGGGGACGCAGACGGCCGTATTCCGGTCACGAAATGCGGACAATGACCCGCGAACGGCTCGCGCCCGCGTCGGCGGTGCCTCGGGCCGTGCCATCATGGCTGCCTTATGAATGCACGACAGAATTGTATTAGACCGAAGCGACGACATGTGACATGATCGTTCGCACGACGCGAAACTCCTCACAGGTATGAACGACATGAAGACTCATCTTCGGGCACTCGCCGGCGACCTCGTGTGCACGGGTCGCGGAATACTGGCGATCGATGAATCCAGCGGCACCTGCAACGCGCGCTTCGCGAAACTCGGCATCGCGCAGACGGAAGAGCAACGCCGCGCGTACCGGGAACTCTTGATTACGGCCCCGGGGATCGGGGAATTCGTCAGCGGAATGATCCTTTTCGACGAGACGATACGGCAGAGCACGCAAGGCGGTGTTCGGTTCGTCGACGCCTTGCGCAACCGCGGCATCGCCGTCGGGATCAAGGTCGACACCGGCACCAGCCTGTTATCGTTTACTACGGAGGAGACGATCACCGAGGGCCTCGATGGGCTGCGGAATCGCCTTGCCGACTACCGCGCGATGGGCGCGACGTTCGCAAAGTGGCGCGCCGTGTTTCGGATCGCCGCCGATACGCCGTCCCCTCGCGCGATCCAAGCGAACGCGCACGCCCTCGCGCGCTACGCCGCACTCTGCCAGGAGTCGGGAATCGTTCCGATCGTGGAGCCGGAGGTGCTTGCCGATGGAGACCATTCCCTTGAACGGTGTGCCGACGTAACGCGCACGGTTCTGCGCGCGGTGTTCCGGGAGCTCGAGGAACAGGGCGTCTTCTTCGAGGGGATCGTGCTCAAGCCCAGCATGGTACTGGCCGGCTTTTCGAATTCTCGTCAGCCTGCGCTGAGCGAGACCGTTGCAGCCACGCTCCTCGTGCTTCGCGACGCCGTCCCGGCAACAGTGCCGGGAATCGCGTTCCTTTCCGGCGGTCAGGACGATCGCGCGGCGACGCAGCGCCTGGGCGCGCTGAACGCCGCATCGCACGGTGCGCCGTGGGCGCTCACCTTTTCCTACGGACGGGCCATTCAACGCCCGGCCTTGGAGCACTGGGGCGGGCGCCGGGAGTTCGTTCCGAAGGCGCAGAGCATTTTGCTGCAGCGCGCGTACCAGAACGCCCTCGCCGCGCGCGGCGCGTATGACCCTGCGAACGAAGACCGCCTCCTCATCGGCTTGGCGTCGCAGCTGCAGTCGCGGTGCGACGAGCGCACGCTTGCGGCCACGCACATCCCGAATGCGTCCGCAAATGCGAGCGTCTTGAGGTAGCGCGTACGCGAAACTCGGCGGGTCGAGCCGGCAAAATCTCATCGTGAAAGCCTTCGTCCGAGGGATTCATCAACGAAGCACGCCTGTGTCGAGCGAAAGGGAAGCGTGCGGCCGCAGCTAACGAGGTCCCCCTCCCTAGCAACCCGGGTGAAAGCTGGATCTCGTGGCTAGTATGCTTTCGGCGCTTCTGATGTTCAAGGTCGTTCCGCCTCAGAAAGACCTCGAAGCGCTCAGCAACCTCTTCACGGCGCCGGCCGGCAGCGGAGGGATCAACATCCTCCACTACGCATGGCTCACGGTGCTGCCCGATGCTTTCGGCAGCGGAGCATCGGCGATGCTGACGACGGTGTACGACGAAGACTTCTATGACTACGTGCACGACCTCGTCGTCAACAATCCGGCTCCGTTCAACGCGATCATTCCGTTGTTGAAGGGTGCCGAAGCCTGCATCGATCCCGTCACGGGCAAGGCGGACGTGCTGAAGTACCTGCCGACGTTCATCACGTTCGTCCAGAACAACGATCTCGCGCACCCGGGCCGCGCCGCGGGGAGCGGGTACCTCGTCGCAGGGGCGTTTGAGGCGTACGACCTTACCGTCAAAGCGATCTTGGCGCTGGAGTCTGCGGAACAGGCGCCGGCGTGATCTCCGAGCGCGCTCACCGGCGAGTGCGCTCGGAACGGCCCCTGCTCAACGCGCAGAGGGCGCCGTTTCCGCTCGCGTGTGTGCAAGGACTCGTGGTCCGCGGTTACAACATGGCGTTCACACGCTACATCGCGTTGAACGTCACCGACGCGGGCGCCGCGAAGGCGTTCATCGGCGGCCTCGTGCCGACGATCACGACTGCGGCGCCGTGGGCGCAGCGGCCATCCAGCACGCTCAACGTCGCGTTCACGTATCGCGGTCTGGGCAGCCTCGGCATCGCGCCCGATGCAGCAACGCTGCAATCGTACTTCTGGACGGACGGACAGGCCGACGATCATCAGCCGTTCGTCCTGGGGGCGGCCGCGACGGCGGAGGCGATCGGTGACGTGAGCGTTCCGACGAGCCAGTGGCGGATGGACGACGGTTCGTTCGACGTCATGCTGATCGTGAACGCCGGCGCGCTCGATGTTCTCGAGTCGACTGCCGCCGCGCTGCAGTCGCTCGCGGCGGGTTTCGAGGTGTTCGGTACGTTCGATTCACAGCAGTTGCCGTTCCCGAACGAGAACGGCGTGTACTTCGGCTATCAGGACGGCATCGCCGAGCCGATCGTTCCGGGCATACCGCGTGATCCGGACGGCAAACAAGTCGCGCTCGACCCGGGCTTTTTCGTGCTCGGCACGGCGACCGGTCCCGCTCTGAGCGTTCCGGTCCCCGGCCCTCCCGCGTCGCAAACGCTGGGGCGCTACGGTGTGTTCGGTTCGTTCCGCATCTTGGAACAGGACGTGCCGGCGTTCGATGCGTTTCTCGACGCGAACGTGCCGGCGTTCAAGACGCATTTCGGCATTACGAAAGACGACGTCGCGCGAGCCGCCCTGATGGCGATGCTGGTCGGACGCTGGCCGAACGGACAGCCGCTCGTGCTCTACCCGATCAACGGCGACACGTTGCCGCCCGAACCGAACCCCGGCGAGGTCAACAATTTCGAGTACGCGGCGACGCCGGGGTACGCGGGGAAGACGGATCCGACCGGAACGGTGTGCCCGTTCGGTTCACACGTACGGCGCGCGAACCCGCGCATTCCGGGCGAATCGGCGAGCCTCCATCGCATCATGCGGCGCGCGATGACGTACCAGCTTCCCTACGACGCCGGCGACCGTTCGACCGGCGAAGTCGGGTTGATGGGACTCTTCATGTGCGCGAGCCTGAAGTACCAGTTCGACTTCGTGATGCAGCACTGGATCAACGGCAACGACACGCTGCCGATTCCGACCGACGTCGCGGATCCGGTGATCGGGACGCATCCCAACCCGGACACGTTCACGGTGCGCATGCCGCGGCCCAAGCCGCGGTGGTCGATGCCGATCTCGGACTTCGTGTTCACGCGCGGGAGCGCGTACGTGTTCCTTCCCGGGATCGACGGCATCCGCTGGATCGCGGATCCCGCGGATACGGCCATCGGCTCCTGCGCATGGCCCAACGTGTGATCAGTTTGCGGTGGGCACGTCGTCCCTGATCAGCCCCCGGTCTTCGTCACCGGGAAGCCGCGGTCGCGCATCAGCGCCGCGGTGTCGACGTCGCGACCGCGAAAACGGCGGAACGCTTCTTCGGGCGGGATCGTGTTGCCGACGCTCATGATCGACGCGTACAGCCGCTTCGCCACCGCCTTGTCGTACGGACCGCCGGCTTCGGTGAACGCCTCGTACGCATCCGCCGTCAGCGTGTCGGCCCACAGATAGTCGTAATAACCGGCCGAGTAGCCGTCACCCGAGAAGATGTGCCCGAATTGCGTCGGCCGATGGCGCATGATGATCTCCGCGGGCATTCCGAGCTCGGCCATCACCGTCTGCTCGAACGCATTGGGATCGATTGCCTGGCCGTGCGCGGCGAGGTGGATCCGCATGTCGTAGATCGCGGCGCTGAGGTACTCCGTCGTCGCGAACCCTTCGTTGAAGGTGTGCGCGCGTTCGATCTTGGCGAGCAGCTCGGGCGGCATCGGTTTGCCGGTTTCGTGGTGCAGCGCGAAGCGGTTGAGCACTTCGGGGGTCGGCAGCCAATGTTCGTTGAGCTGGCTCGGGAATTCGACGAAGTCGCGCGCGACCGCCGTCCCCGCCAAGGTCGCATACGTGACGTTCGAGTTGAGTCCGTGCAGCGCGTGGCCGAATTCGTGGAACATGGTCACCGCGTCTTGCCACGAGATGAGCACCGGCTGGCCCGTCGCTCCCTTGATGAAGTTCACGTTGTTCGAGACGATCGGCGTCTCGTCGTGGAGACGCTCCTGCGGGCGGTACGCGTTCATCCACGCGCCGGACGCCTTGCCGTTGCGAGCGTACGGATCGAAATACCACAGGCCGACACGGGTCCCGGCCCGGCGCACCTCGTACACGCGCATGTCCGTCTGATACACCGGCACGTCGGGCGCAATGACGAACTCGAGGCCGTAGAGCTGGCCGGCAGCCCGAACATCCCCTCGCGGATCTTCTCGAGCTGCAAGTATCCTTTGACCTCGTCCTGATCGAGGTCGTACTTCGCCTTGCGCACCTTCTCGGCATAGTACCGGTAGTCCCACGGTGCGATATTGAAGCCGCCGTGCTCGGCGTCGACGACGGCCTGCATGTCCGCGACCTCCTGGTGCACGCGCGCGACGGCGGCCGGCCACACCTGCATCATCAGCGCCATCGCCGCGTCCGGCGTCTTCGCCATGTTCGCGGCAGTGATCCAGTGCGCGTACGTCGGATGCCCCAGCAGCGTCGCTTTCTCGGCGCGCAACTGCATGATCTGCGTGATGACCGGTTTGTTGTCGTGCGCTCCCGCGTTGTCGCCGCGCATGATCCACATGCGCCAGCCCTTTTCGCGCAGGTCGCGGCGTGAGGCGTACGTGAGAAAGGGCTCCATCGACGAGCGCGTGTTGGTGATCGCCCACGCGCCGGGCCGCCCGTGCTCCGCCGCGGCGCGCGCCGCCGAGGCCCGCAGCGACTCGGGCATTCCGGCCAAATCTTCCGGCCGCTCGAGCATCAGCGTGTAGCCTTCCTCGTCGGCCAGCTGATTTTGGCTGAACGTCGTGTACAAACGCGCCAGCTGCTGGTTGATCTGCGCGAGCCGCGACTTGTGCGCCGCGTCGAGCGCCGCGCCCTGGCGCGCGAACCGGTCGTAGACGACCGTCGCGAGCCGCTGCTGTTCGGGCGTCAGGCCGGCGTTCTCTCGCGCGTCGTAGACCGCTTTGACGCGCGCGAACAGTGCGCCGTTCTGAACGATCTCGTCGCCGAAGGCGGCGAGCACCGGCGACATCTCGGTTTCCAGCGCCCGCATCGGCCCGACGTTCATCGTGCCGCTGTAGGTGTTGAACAGCGACCGCACGCGTCTGAGCGGACGGCCGACGTTTTCCAGCGCGACGATCGTATTCTCGAACGACGCGGGAGCGGGATTGCGCGCGATCGCGGCGATCTCGACGCGCTCCATCTCCATGCCCTCACGGAGCGCAGGGCTGAACGCCTCGACGTGCACCTTGTCGAATGGCGGCAGCCCGCCGTACGGCCCGGTCCACGGCGCAAGCAGCGCATCGACGTCGCCGCCGCCCGCTGCCGACGGAACGGCGATCGCCAGCGACAGTGCGCCGGCCTCGGCCAGAAATTCACGGCGGCGAACGCGGCGGATCATGGTGCCTTCGCAGGAACGGGAACGGGAACGGGAACGGGCACTGGCCGCGACCTCCGTGGAAAGACGACGCCCGACAAGGAGCGCGCCGCGGAGGCTTCGCGGATGGCCGCGGCGACCCTAGGCGCCTCGCGCAGCGAGCGTCGCGCCGCGTTTCGCGCATTTTGGAGATTGTCGATTTCTCGTTCGCCCGGGCGTTCGGAGTGAAAGATCGGCCGGCTCCGTCGCGAGAATCTTCTTGGACGGATCGCCCTGCGGTCGTACGCTGCGGAATGCAACGGTTAGGTGGGGTGATCGGAATGGCCAGCCCGGCGTGGTTCACCAGCGTGATGGGGACGGGGATTCTCGGAATCGACATCGTCGCGTCGCCGATCGCAATCCCGCACGGCAGCATCGTCGGCGCCGTCGTGTGGGGTCTCGCGGCGATCCATCTCGCCGTTATCGTCGTGCTGCTCGCGCTCCGGGCGGCCGTTGCACCAGCCGGGCTCGCCGCGACGCTGCGCGATCCGGCGGTCGCACAGCTCTGGGGTGCGCCGCCGATGGCCGCGTTCACGATCGCGGTCGGGCTCATGCGCATCGCGGTGCCGCACGGCGGCGGCCAGCTCGCGATCGGCCTCGCGCAGGGATTGTGGATTGTCGGCGCTGCCGGCAGCCTGCTCACTGCGTTCTGTATTCCGCTTCTGATGATGACGAAGCTCGAGTGGCTGGTCGCCGCCAAGGCGTCGGGCGTGCGGTTGGCCGGCACGCCCGGTCACCTAAGCCCATGCGAGTCCGTGCCGATACCTCGCTATGTAGACGCACAAGACACGGAGGTTTTCCCCCTTGCGATTCAAAGGATGGCTCGCTCTCGGAGCCGTGGCAACCCTAGCAGCGTGTTCCGGAGGCGGCACGACGGCTCCGATCGCTCCCGGATCGACGAACGTCCTCGCGGCGACGCGTTCGGCTCAGTCGTCGACGACGTCGTCGAAACGGAGCGAGCACGACGATGTTTGCAGCAGCCCCACCCCGTCGCCGACGCCGAGCGCAACACCGGGCGGCCGCGCGGCACGCGACCACGAGCGCGATAGCGATCGCCAAGACAACGATCATCAAGACAGCGATCAGGGGCACAACGACGCATGCTGCCCGATAGCGTCACCGAGTCCGACCCCCGGACGTGGAGCGCGCGATCGCGACCGGAACAATCAAGACGGCGGTGACGAGCACGACCGCCGACCGCAACCACATTGCTCGCCAAGCGCGGCTCCAACGTCGACCCCGACGTCGACACCGAGCCCCAGCCCGACGCCGACCGCCACTCCGACTCCGGCCCCCACTCCGACACCTGCAGGGCGCTGACCCGCAATCGACCAGAACCAGAGAAGAGGCTGCCCGTGAGGGTAGCCTCTTCGACTTCATGACGAACTCGGATCGCAAACCGATCCCGCGAACGGTAGCTGGGGCCGGTCCCCTCAGCGGGTTGCGCGGCGAGCCGGGTGTCGCCGGGCGGCTTCGATGCGGCTCGCGACCATCGGATCGTGCATCGGCCGGAACGCGGATGCGTCGATCTCCTCGGGGATGACGAGCATCGTTCCGCCGTGCCGTACGGCGATCGAGGCCGCTCCGGTCGAATGGAGCACGTCCTCGGCGACGAGCACGCAATCCCCCGCCGGAACGGAACCGTCGATCCGTTGCGCCTCGGCCTCGGCGACACCGTGTTCGCACAACGCCTCGTACAGCGTCTCGTCGCGATCGTGGTGCAACCACCGCGCGACGACATGCGCGATGCCGAGGTCTTCGATCCGCTCGCCGGTGTCGCCGCCTTTCGCCATGCCGAGCCACGTATGCCGCACTCCGGCATGATGCAGATCGCGAATCGCCTCGTCCGCGCAAGCGCGATTCGGAAACGATGCCACCAGGACTCCCAACAAATCGTTGCGGTGCATACGCGCCCCTCCCGTGCGGGTTCACGCCGGCAACGAACTCTTCGCGGGATTTACACCGGTCGGCTGCCGCCTTGGCGTACCCCCGCTAACGCGCCGCGTAAAAGCGACTTCCCCATAGCCGCTTGAAGTGCCGGATATCGAGCGTTTCCTCGAATGTACCTGGCAGATGATGCGGCAAATATAATGATTGGCGAGGACGCTGTTCGAGAGGACGCTGTTCGATAAGAGAAGAGGAGCGCAACATGGCCCACTATCTGCTCGAAATTGCCTACACCCCAGAAGCCTGGGCGGCTCAACTCGAAGACCCGAAGGATCGCAGCGAGGCTATCCGGCCGGTCCTCGAGAGCGTGGGCGCCCGATTCGAATCCATGTATTATGCCTTCGGTGACCGCGACATCGTCGGTATCGTCGAAGCTCCGGATAACGTGAGCGCCGCCGCGATCTCGCTTGCGTTCAGCGCCGGCGGTGCCCTCAAGTCGTGTCGAACGACCCCGCTCATGACCGTTCAAGAAGGAATGGAAGCCATGCGCAAGGGGTTCCGCGCGTACGGCGTCTACAAGCCGCCTTCGGCAGCAGTCGGCAAAGGCCGCGAAAAGGTGACCAGCAACTGACCGACCCCAACCTGGCCGTTTCGGCAACGTACCGGTTGGCAAGTGTCTCCGGGCTGCCGAACGGCCAGCGGTCGTTCCGCACGGCTCACCGGACTCTCACGCGCGGTTCACCGCACGCTCATTCGCACCTAAGGGCGATGTAAGGGCCGACCGGTATCGTCGAGGCATGGGCCCAAATACCATCGTCTTGATCCGCGACCTCATCGCATTTACCGCACCGTGGCGGTCGCTCTTCAACCGTTCTGCTCCCGTCGAGATGTCCGTCGTCGGGGTGCACGTGCTTTCCATGCTCGTCGCGGGCGGTCTCGCCATCGCGCACGATCGCGGTACCCTGCGTGCTGGTCGGTGGACTGCCGCCATTCGAGGGCACCATTTCGCGGAGCTGCATGCGGTACACCGCACCGTCGTCGTCGCGCTGGCGATCTGTATGCTCAGCGGCGTCGCTCTTTTTGCGGCCGACCTCAAAACGTTCCTCGTGTCGGTGCCGTTCTGGATAAAGATGGCGCTCATCGCGATGCTGCTGGGCAACGCTCTCCTCATGACCTCGGCCGAGGGGGCGTTGCGCGTCGATTCGGGGGGCGGCGCGGCGGTAGCCTGGTCACGGATCCGGGCAAGCTCGATCGTGAGCGTGCTCTTGTGGGGATCGATCGTGCTCGTCAGCATCGTCCTCTCGCTCTCAAAATGATTCACCAGATTCATCCGGAGGCCACCGAGTACCATGCCGGTCCGTAACACTTCGTGCGCGGGAAGCTGTCCGATCGATCGCGCGCGCTTCCTGCGCTCGACCGCGCTGTCCGCACTTGCCGGAATCGCCGGAGCCGGGCTCCTAGCGGACCCCGCCTTCGCGCAGTCGGTCGATTCCATCGCGCCGACGCGATCGCAGGGAAGGGTGTTCACATACGCCGTTCCGGCAAAGGAAGGCGCGCTGATCGATGCCGGTAACGGCGTCGTCGTCGCGCGGGTAAAAAATACGGTCTACGCGCTCTCCATCACCTGTCCGCATCGGGCGGTGACGACGCTGGAATGGATGCCGGATGCGAAGGAATTTCATTGCCCGAAGCACGACGCGCACTTTCAATCCGACGGTGAGTTGATCGACGGCCGCCCGGATCGGGCGATGGACCGCTATGCCGTACACCGCGCCGGAGGGAGCATCATGGTCGATACCGCCGCGGTCTTCCAACAGGATACGTCGCACGACGCCTGGAGCCGTGCGGTGGTGAGGGTCGGCTAGGCGCGCGTTACGAGGAGCGCGGGGCGCGGGAGTCACGTGTACCGGGCCCAGGCTCCGATCAGGACCGGGTTCTGAATGCACGCGCCCGCCGCGGCCGCTGCGTCGCGAAAGCGTGCCGCGAGCGTGTCGAGATCCATCTCTTCCCGGGTGGCGATGCCGAGCTTCTCGATCACCGGCTGCGCGCTGCGCAACGTCTCGGCGAAGTACTCGTACGTCGCGGCGTCCGGACCGCTTTCGACCCGCGCCGTCCCGATCAGCTGCGGCCGCGGGAGTCCCGCGCTCACGTAGGTCTGTGCGAGACGCGAACCCATGTCGGGGTCGAAACCGACCCGTTCGTATGCGGTCGTGATCCAGCGCAGCATCTCGTGCACGAGCGGAAGCTCGGGGACGCTGCGCACGCTGCGGCAGTCCATCTCGTGCAAAGCGACGATTCCGCCGCGGCGCAGCGAGCGCAGCAAGCCGCGCAGAGTCTCGGCCGGATCGCGGACGTATACGAAGACGAAGCGGCCGACGATCGCGTCGACCGCTTCTTGCGCGACGTAGCTCTCGAGTTCTCCATGCTCCGCGTGCACCCACCGGTAGCCCGCCGCATCGGCTCGAAGCTGCGTCGTGCGCACCGCATCGGGCGCACGATCGATCGCGACGACGGATCCGTACGGACCGACCAGCTTTGCCGCGATCATTGAGACGTCACCAACGCCGCAACCGAGATCGAGCACGCGCATCCCAGGGCCGATCCCTGCCCGCCGAAACACGTCCTCCGTCATCTCTTCGTAGAACGATCCCTGCCGCGCGAGCCGCCGCAGCTCGCGCTCGTCGTGTCCGAGGATGTAGTCTGATTCCGTCGTCTCTGCGCTCGCTCTCATCATGGCTGCAGTATCGCGGGCGTCTGCCGGCCGCGCTGTAGTCTGCCTTACCGTACGCCGGCCAAAGCGTGCAGGCCGGACGGGCCGCGCAGCGGAAATGCACTTGGTCTGGATGGCTGGTTTAGCCGTGTGGTGCGGGAGCTTTACCGAGATTGGACAACACCATGCGCGGGAAAGCGCCCGCTCGGCCGATCCCTATGACATGAAATTCCGTATCGCGGCTCAATTAGCCGCGGGTTTTGGCGTGCCCGTCCTCGCTCTCATTGCCATCCTGATCGCGGTTCCGATCGTGTTCGGACACGTGCAAGCCCAGCGAACGGAGACTGCGGCGAATCGCGCGTTCACGCGCACGGTGCACGACGTTCAGTATCGCATCCTCCTGCAGCGCTACGCGACGACGCGCAACTCCCTCGGGATCGCACACGCCCTCGACCAGTTGCCGGTCGCGATGAAGGCTGAGGACGACGACCTCGCCTTCCTGCGCGCGCAGGGCCTCCCTGGGACAGTCGCGATCGCTGACGACATCGCTGCGCACAGCGCATCGATTCGCGGACGACTCCATACGATCGCCGCCATCGTCGCGCGCGAGCGCGCGGGCGGCCTCGACGCGCCGCTGCTCGCCAAACTCGAGGCGCAGCGCGCCGCCGGGCGCCGCGGCAACGACGTCGACACGAAGCTGATCGACGCCGATCTCGCCCGCATGATCGGGCTCGCGAACGGCGCCGAAGCAGCGACGGTGGCCGCGTTCGACGACTTGCTCCGCACGAGCGAAACCGGTCTGGCCGTTCTCGGTGTCGCGACCCTGAGCATCATCGTCGTGCTCGTCGTGCTGCTGACGCGCCGCATCACGTCGCGTCTGGGACGCGTCGCGCGGGCGCTCGAGGCCGTCGTGCGCGAGGACTTCGCGGCCCTCTCGCAGACCCTCTCGCGGCTCGCCCAAGGCGACCTCCGCTCCGACTTCCGTTCGGCACGCGAGCCGTTCGGCGAGCGCGGCGGCGACGAGATCGCGGACGTCGTGCGCAGCTACGACATGCTCGCCGTAGGCCTCGCCAAGATCGGCGGCGAGCTCAACGGCGGCCTTGCCAACCTGCGCGCGCTCGTCGGCGGCGTGGGCGACGCCTCACGGAACCTCGCCGCCGCGTCCGAGCAGGCGGCCAGCGCCGCGAACGAGGCCTCACGTGCCGTCGAGCAGATCGCGCACTCGGTCGATAGCGTCGCGAGCGGCGCAAAGGAGCAGGCAGAGAAGATCGCTCAGGCCGGCGCCGCGATCGAGGAGCTCGCGCGCTCGGCCGAGATGATCGCCGACGGCGCGACGCATCAAGCGGTCGCGATCGGCGACGCGACGTCCGGAATCCAGCAGCTCGACGACGGTATCGAGTCGCTTTCGGTGCACGGCACCGATCTCGCGCGCTCCGCGCGGCAGGCTTCGCAAGAATCCGACGGCGGCAGCGGCGCCGTCGCGGAGACGCAGCAGACGATGCGCAACCTGCGCTCGGTTTCGCTGGGCGCGGCCGACGCGATGGTGGCGCTCGAGGAGCGCTCGTTGCAGGTTGAGCAGATCGTCCGCGCGATCGAGGAGATCGCCGACCAGACGAACTTGCTCGCGCTCAACGCGGCAATCGAAGCGGCGCGCGCCGGCGACCACGGCCGCGGCTTCGCCGTCGTCGCCGACGAGGTCCGCAAGCTCGCCGAACGCTCATCCGGAGCGACGCGTGAGATCTCCTCGATCCTCTCGGCAATCCGGCGCGAAACCGTCGCGGCAGCCAATGCGATGCGCACCTCGGACGCGTCGGTCGCGAGCGGCTTGACCGTCGCCGAACGAGCCAGCACCGCGCTGCAGGGCGTCGAACGCGCGATCTCCGCGACGACCTCGGTCGCCGAAGAGCTCGCCACGCGTGCCCGCGCGATGCGCGAAGCCTCGCTGCGCGTTACCGAGAGCGTCTCCAGCGCTTCGGCCGGCGTCGAAGAGAACGCCGCGGCGGCGTCGCAAATGAGGGCCACCACGCAAGACGTGACGGCGGCGATCCTCCCGGTTGCCGCAGCTGCCGAAGAGCAGTCCGCCGCCGCGCACCATGCTGCGATGGCAACGGGCGAACTCGCGTCGACGGTGCGGCAGATCGACGCGACGGCGCGCGGTCTGCGCGAAGAAGCCGGACGGCTCGACGCGCTGGTCGCGCGGTTCATCGTCAGCGAGCGCGACGAACCCCTCCGCGTCCCGGAATTCGGGCGGCTCGCCCTCGTGGCAGACGCATGAACACATGATCCGGGCGGCGCTCGCCGGGTGCGCCGCGGTCGCCGCGTGCGCCGTGCTTTCGCACGCACCGGCGCGCGCAGCGTCGCTTCCCAGGCAGCTTGCTCCGCAGCCGCCGTTTCCGCTGGTCGTCGCGTGCGATCTCACTCGCGAGGCGATCGCGCCCGGCATCGAGCGCGCGGCCTATCGCATCCTCACCGCAGCGGGGCCGCTGCGCGTCACGCTCGTGATCGCCGATCCGGCGAACCGCTGGGTCCGTTTCGACACCCGCCTGGCGCACGATGCCCTCGGCGGAGCGCTCGAGCCGGTGTCGTCGATGGCGGCGCGCACCGGCGCGGTGGCGGGAATCAACGGCGACTACTACGCGATCGGCGCGGACGACGCGCCGCTCGGCGAAGTCGTACGAAACGGCGCGATCGTGCATGCGGGCGGCATGCGGCCCGCGTTCGCGATCGGGCGTGACGGCAGCGTGCGCGTCGGATCCTTCGACGTCGGCGGCGGCGCGGAAACGGCGATCGGCGGCGGACCGGTGCTGCTGCGCGACGGCACGGTCGCGGACGATACCGCCTCGACGAACTACGCGGATCGCGCGATGCGGATCCCCGCCTCGGTGCTGGTGCGCTTTCCCTCGGGCGAAGTCGGCCTCGTCGTGGTCGACGGCCGCCGGCCGGCAACGTCGATCGGGGTGAACCGCGACGAGCTGATCGCGCTGCTGCGTGCGCTCGGTGCCGCCGACGCGCTGCTGCTCGACAGCGGCGGTTCGACCACGCTCGTCGCCCGCGTCCTCGGAGACGAGCGAGCATCGATCGTCAACGTTCCCTCGGACGGCGCCGAACGGCCGGTGGCCGACGGATTGTTCGTGTACAGCGATGCGCCGCTCGGTCCCGCGGCGGCTCTGGTCGTACGCCCCGCGCGCGTCACCGCGCTGCCGGGCGTGCGCGTCCGGCTGACCTCGCGAGTGGTAGACGCGGCTGGTCACGCGCTCGGCGCCGCGCGCGGCGCGTGGCACGTGCGCGTGCGTACCGCTGCGGCGGGCGTCCGCACGCACGACGTCGCGCGCATCGATTCGAGCGGCATACTGCGGGCCGGGCCGCGTTCCGGCAGCAGCGTATTGCAGGTCGAGCGCGACGGTGTTGCCGCGGAGGTTCCGGTACGCGTGGTGCGCAGCGTTGCGCGGTTGGCGATCGGCCCGCCGCACGTCAATCCGAGCCGCGCTCAGCTCGTCGAGCTCACCCTCGACGCGTGGGATGCGCGCGGCGCGCCGGTAGCCGTCGGCGATCGCGTGCGATGGAACGCGCGCAACGGGCGCATCGACGCACGCGGACGGCTCGTCGCCGGAGAGCGCGATGCGGTCGTGACGGCACGGGCTGGCGGCGCGATCGCCTCGGTCCGCATCCCGGTCGGATGGCACGAGGTGCCGTTTCCGATCGCGACCGCGAACGATCGTGCGTCGTGGGAGTTTGCAACCACGCCGCGGGGTGGACGCGGCGGCGTCGAGCGGCTCGCGGGCGCAGCCCGCATCCGGTACGACTTTTCGAACGGCGGCCGCGCGGCGTACGCGCGCGCCATGCCGCCGCTGGGTGCCGGGATGTTGCTGGCCGTGGCGTGCGACGTCGACGGTGACGGCAACGGCGAGGCGCTTCGCTTGGCCTTCAGCGACCGCTTCGGCGCGCGCGAGAGCATCACGCTCGTAAAGGCGATCGACTTCACCGGCGTTCGCCGCTTCTCCGCGGGCGGGCTCGTCGGGCTGGCGCCGCCGCTTGCACTGCGCGACGTCTACGTGGTCGGCACGCTCGCGTTGCCCGCGATCCGCATCGCGGGCAGCGTCGGCATCGCGCGCTGCACCGCCACCGTCGCCGGAGCGTGAGCGCCCGTTAGCGTACCACCTTGGGGTCGCGTTGCGAAGCGGCGGCTGCGAGCGGTGCCGTCGAACCGGCGCACCGCCGGGTTATCCGAATGGCGCATGACGCTCGCTCGGCAACCGCTCTACCATGAGCGGATATGAAAGCACACGTCGCCGGCGTACCCGCGCATCTGAAACGCACGCAGACGCACGGCGTCTGGGATCGATCGATCGCCCCGGTCATTCGTATCTCGCCCGGCGAGACGGTCGTTGTCGAACTGCGGGATGCTTCCGGCGGCCAGTTGGCCGCCGGCTCTGAGGTAGGCGAGCTTTCGACGCTCGACTTGGCGCACATCAATCCCGTGACCGGGCCGATCTTCGTCGAAGGTGCGAAACCCGGCGACGCGCTCGTCGTCGAGATCCTCGAACTCGACGTCGATACGTGGGGCTGGACGGCGAACATTCCAGGATTCGGATTGCTCGCCGACCGCTTCCCGGAACCCGTCCTGCACACGTCCCGTATCGCGAACGGCACGATCGAACTCTTCACGGGAATGCGGCTCCCCAGCATGCCGATGATCGGGACGATCGGCGTCGCGCCGGCGGAAGCGGGAGCGTTCTCCGTCTTGCCCCCGACGCGCTACGGCGGCAACATGGATATCCGTCACGTCGGCGCCGGGGCGACGCTGTATCTCCCCGTCGCGGTCGACGGCGGATTGCTCTCCCTTGGCGATGGGCACGCGGCACAGGGCGACGGCGAAGTCTGCGGCACCGCGATCGAAACGACCGCGGTCGCAACGTTGCGCGTGTCGCTCGAACGCGACCGGCATCTCCCTGCCCCGATGCTGCTCACCGATCCGCGCTCGCACCGGACGGGGCGCGCCTTCGCGACGACCGGAATCGGCCCGGACCTGCTGCAAGCTGCGCGAGACGCGACGAACGCGATGATCGCCGAGATCGTGCGCCGCACGACGCTCTCGCCGGTCGACGCATACCTCTTGGCAAGCGTGGCCGGCGATTTGAAGATCAGCGAAGTGGTCGACGCGCCGAACTGGGTCGTCTCGCTGCACCTCGACGCCGCGCTGCTCGCGTGAAAGAGGTAGGCATGCGCCGCGCGCTCGGCGTGGTGGAGACGGCCGGCCTCTCGGTGGCGATGATGGCGCCCACCATGGCGATGGCGATGAACAATGGGCTCGCGGCGGCGTATGCCGGGCCGAGCGTGCCGCTCGCCTACGTGCTCGCGTTTGCCACGGTCGGGTGCGTCGCGTTCGCGTTCGTAACGTTCGCGCGCGTCTATGCGAGCGCGGCGTCGGTCGGGGAATTCAACGCGCGGGGCCTCGGACCGTTCGCCGGGCGACTCTCCGCGTGGGCGCTGCTGCTCGTCTACGTGCTCTTCGCCGTCGGGGCGGCTGCGCTCTTCGGTACCTTCGCGGCGGGGGATCTCGCGTACGCCGGCGTCAAGCTCCCGTGGGGCCCGCTCGCGCTCCTGTGCCTGGCGGTCGTGGCCTACGTCGGGTTGCGGCCGGCGCGCACGTCGTCGCGTTCGATGCTCCTCGTCGAGGGCGTTTCGGTCGTGGCGATCGTCGCGCTCTCCGTTGCGATTCTCATGCGCGGAGGTGCCCACGGCGTTTCGCTGACGCCGTTCGTACCGAAGGGCAGCGCGCTCGGCGGGCTCGGGCTCGCAACGGTCTTTGCGTTGATGTCGTTCGGCGGCTTCGAGGGAGCGGCGGTGCTCGGCGCGGAGTCGATGTTGCCCACCCGCACGATCCCGCGCGCGCTCATCGCGAGCGTCGCGCTCGCCGGCATCCTCTACGTGTTCGTCGCTTACGCGCAGACGATCGGGTTCGGCATCGACGCCCGCGGCGTGGCGGCCTTCGCGGGCTCGGCGTCGCCGCTCGGCGATCTCGCGACGCGATATGCGAATGCGCCTCTTGCGATGTTCGTGATGGCGGGCGCCGCGATCTCGTCGTTTGCCGCGGCGCTGGCCCCAGCGACCGGAGCGGCGCGACTCGTGTACGCTCTCGCGCTCGACGGCCGCCTTCCGGCGCGCTTCGCGCGGATCGACGCGGCGAGCGGGACGCCGGCCTTCGCGTATCGCGTCGTCCTCGCCGCGTGCGTCGCGCTCTTGCTGGCCTTCGCGGTCGCCGGTGCAAGTGCCGGCGACACGTATGCCGCCGTTGGCTCGGTCGCGGTGCTCGCGCTGGTGCTCGTCTACGGCGCGGTGCAGGTCTCGGCGCTGCGACTCTTCTGTGCGCATTGGAATCTCGCGCAACGGGCGATCCCGGTCTTCGCGCTGGTGTCCCTCGCAGTCACCTTCCTGGCGAATGCGATCCCGGTGCCGCACGGTCCGGCGGCGCTGTATCCCTACATCGCGTTCGCTTGGCTGGCGCTCGGGGCGTTCGTGCTCCGTTCCCGCGCTACGGTCGCAGCCTCGGCCGAGGCGTAACCGGCAGCGGTCGAAGCGGGCTCAGCGCACGTACGATGCGCCGTTGGCGTCGATCGTCGTCCCCGTTGCGTACGCGGCGAGCGGCGAGGCCAAGAAGGCGATGATGCCGGCGACGTCCTCCGGGGTCCCGATACGGCCCCCGGGGATCTCGGCGGCGATCGCGGCGCCGTCGCTGGCGATCGCGCCCGCCGACATCTCCGTCGCGATGAAGCCGGGCGCAACGGAGAATGCGGTGATCCCGTCCCGAGCGCACGAACGCGCGATCGATTTGGTCAAGTTGACCAGCGCGGCTTTGCTCGCTCCGTAATCGGCGACCGTCAACTCGCCGCGGAACGCCGAACGCGAGGCGACGTTGACGATCCGGCCGCCGCGGCCGCTGCGCCGCATCTCGCGCATCGCGAGCCACGCGAGGTCCGCCGCGGCGAACAGATTGAGCGCGAACGTTTGCTGCCAACCCCGGCGCCACGCGTCGAAATCGTCGCCGTCGAACGGGTTCTCCGCGAAGACGGCGGCGTTGTTCACGAGCACGTCGATCCCGCCCAGGTGGAGAGCGGCCTTCGCGACCGTCGGCGCGAGCGCGTCGGGATCCGCGAGGTCGACGGACTCCGCGCGTACGCGCTCGCCCAGCTCGGCGCACAGCGCGCCGGCGAGATCGCGGCGCGAGCGGTAGGTGAAGAAGACGTTCGCCCCGGCGGCATGGAGCAAGCGGACCGTGGCGGCGCCGATCCCTTGCGAGCCGCCGGTCAGCAGCACGCGCGTTCCGGTCAAATCGAGCAACGACATGAAGACTTTCTCATCGGCATACGTCCGCAGAGGATTGCTAACAATTGACAGTCAACTCCTTTCGATGCCGGCCCCCGCGGGGGTGCCCCAAGCAGAAGGCAAAAAGGGCGCGTGATCGCGGCGCGGTCGCGGCGTTGTGTCGCGTTTCGCGGCGCACGCGTTAGCGCAGCGCTGCATCACCTCCGTTTTGTACCTGCGTAACAACGCGCGTTTCGAGAGTTGGACCGTTCGACAAAAGAGTGTGTCGTCCGGAACGCAATGCACGGGCCATGTTTTCACCCGCCGCTCGCCGGTTTTTCGAGTTTGCGTCGTTGATGGCGACGCTCGTGCTGGTCGGAGCGAGCTCCTCACGGACGCTGCGAATCGGCATGCCGCTCCAGCCGAATTCGCTGAACCCGATCATCTCGTCGACGTATACGGAGAATTACATCGAGGAGGCCGTCTTCAGCGGGCTCATTATCCTCGATGATCGTGGCAACCCTCAGCCCGATCTCGCGAGCACGGTACCGACGAAAGAGAATCACGGCATCAGCCCGGATGGGAAAACGCTGACGTATCACCTTCGGCGAAACGTCAAGTGGCAAGACGGCGCGCCGTTCACCTCCGCCGACGTCGTCTTCACCTTTGAGAAGATGCGTGACCCTCACGTTCCGTTCGCGTTGGGAACGTGGTACGGACGGGTCAAGAACATCGAAGCACCTGACCCATATACTGTCGTCCTTCACTTGAAGCAGCCGCAGGCCGATGCGACTTCCGAGTTCTTCGTCAACGGTGAGGCCGGGATGATCATTCCGGAGCATCTCCTTCGGAACGTGACCGACTTTCGGTCAGCACCATTCAGCGCTGTCCCCATCGGGACGGGTCCGTATATCGTCGATCGCTGGGAGCGCGGATACAGCCTGGACCTGCGCGCCAATCCCACGTATTTCCGCGGTGCTCCGCATATCGAGCGTCTACACATCGTCTTCTTCGGCGATCAGAATACACTCGCGCTGCAAAAACGTACCGGCGAGTTGGACTTCGTGCAGAATCTCCCGATCTCTCAGCTGCCGGCGTTCGCGAGCGCGCCGGGGATGACGGTGAGGGTCGTGCCGTCATACATGCTGGATTACGTCATCGCCAATCTGCGCGTCGCTCCGTTCGACGACGCGCATGTGCGCCGTGCGCTTTCCGTCGCTATCGATCGCGGCGTACTTGCCAGCAAAGCCTATCACGGCGCGGCCGTGCTCGCGGACGGCTTCGTCGCGCCATGGACGAAATTTCACTCGCCCGCTCGCGCGAGGGCACCGGGGCCCGATCTCGAGGGCGCGCGAAAACTCTTGGACGAGGCTGGCTGGCATCCCGGCCCTGACGGGATCCGCCGCAAGAACGGCGTCCCGCTCGACTTTACCCTGACGACGATCGCCGGTCAGACGGTGCTCGTCAACGAGTCCGTCGAGTTGCAGGCGGCGTGGCGGGCGATCGGCGCGAACGTCACGCTGCGGTCGGTACAGTCGACGGTGCTCTTTGGGCCGGACGGAATTTTAGCGCACGGCGAATTCGCGCTGGCGCTGGTGTTTTACGGAGAGTTACCGTGGCCCGACATCACGGACAACGTGGCGAGCACGGCGCAGCCGCCCCGGGGCTCGAATTTCGCGCGATTCGCCGACGGCGACGTCGACCGCTGGCTGCGTGAATCCGGCGCCACCTACGACCTCGTCTCGCGTCGTGCGATCATGGCGAAGATCGACTCGCGCCTGCGTGACCAGGCGCCGGAGATGCCCGTGCTGTGGGAGCGCTTTCTCTACGCCTGGAGCGACGAGTTGCTCGGCGTGCGCCCGGAAACGGCGAACTCCGACTTCTGGAACGTCTACGATTGGCAGTGGAAGAAGTGATCCCGCCCTCAACGCTGTCGCAAGCGTAGCCAGACGAAACGAGCGGCCTTCCGGTGGCGGCAGGATCGCGTCCCTTCGGGCTCGGTGTTAATCGTCGGTTGTTAACAATTAGCAAAATGGGCCAAATTGACGTGAAAGCGCCTGCGCTGCGCGCCATTTGGCGAACGGACCAGGAAAAGTTCTAGAGATACATCCCGTAACAGGCGTGTCGGCATCTTAAACCAGCGTCTTCATCGCGTCGCTCGAGGAGATTGGGTCAATGCGAGTTTTCTGGCAACGCATTTGCGGTGCTGCAGTTGTTTGGGTCCTCACCATCTGTTTTCTCGCCACCACGTGCCTCATACCGTCGTCGCCGGCCCTCGCTGCCGGCGGTCAAACCGGGATCGTGAACGGTACCGTGCTCGATGACGCCGGCAAGCCGCTGGAGGGCGCGACGGTCGTGATGGCGTCTCCGTCCGGGCGCTATTCCGCAAAAACGGATCGGGCGGGATTCTTCAGCTTCCTCTCGGTGGACGTCGATACGTACGTGATATCGATCGAAGTCCTCGGGTTTGCCGCGCTGGTGCAAAGCGGGATCACGATCCAAGGCGGCAACACGCTCGCCCTCGGACGGGTGAGCCTCACGCGTCAGATACGAACGATCGGCCACACCGCGGTCCGTTCCGCAGCGAGCGCGTTTACGCCAAACCAGACCGTGCCGCAGTACACCGTCTCGGGCACCCAGCTCGAGACGGCGCAGGGCAAGCGGATGAGCGCCGACGAGAGCTCGGTACTGCTCGCCGTCCCGGGATTTCAGCAGGACGCGAGCGGAAACCTGATTCTGCAGGGCAGCACGACCGACCAGGTTCGCTACCAGATCGACGGCGTCGACTTCAGCGAGCCCGGCTTCAATTTGAGCGCCAACGGCAACTTCTTCAACGGCATCGGCTCGGTGCAAGTCGTGCAGGGCGCCGGCGATCCGAGCCAGAGCAACGTCGGAGCCGGCGCGGTCAACTTGATCACCCGGCGCGGAACGTATCCGGGCTCCGGATTACTCGATCTCGAGCTCGACAACCGTCCCCAAACGCGGCAGATGGGGTTTCAATACGGCATCGCTCGGCCCGACGGCAGGATATCGAACTTCACGTCGTACCTCGGCAAGACGCAAAGCTTCCAGTACGGCCCGTGGGGGACGACCGCGTTCGCGGCGGGCGCCGCCTACCAGCCGCAGAGCGTCCAGAACAGCGACTTCCTCGACAACCTCGTCTACAAGTTCGGCGCGGGAAATTCTCAGCAGCTGCAGCTGCTCTATTTGGATCACGCGGAAGTAACGCGAGGAAATCTCGCCGGCGCGAGCCTCTACTACCCCTCGAATTCGCCCGACTTCCTGGCGCAGTTCCAGGGCGTCACGGGGCTCACCGTGCCGCAGATTCAGAGCATCATTGGGTTCGAACAGGGGCAGCGCTTGGCGACCCAGACGCTCCCGAACAACATCCTCTCGATCGGCAGCTCGAACTTCCTCAAGCTCGAATACGACAACGCATTCGACGCGCGAACGAATCTGGCGCTGCGTCTCTACCACAGCAACGCGTACACCGACAATAACCCCAACGGGCCGACGCTCATGATCGCCGCGCCGAATGCGGTGACGCAGGCCGAGAATTCGGTCGGCGGATCGCGGACCGGGATGAACTTCGAGCTCAATCACCAGCTCAGCAAACAGCATCTCGTCACGCTATCGGGCAGCTATCAGGTCAATCGGCCGATGTACGGAATATCGACACCATACGCCGGCCTGTTCGACCTTGGAGCGAATGCCAAGGACTTCCTGACGCCGCCCAATCCGAATCAACCGGTGAGCGCCTCGAATCCGTGCCCGGTCGCGGGCGGCTGCTATCTGCAGCAATTCTTCTACGCGCAAGGCGGTACGCCGCGAGTCCCGCCGTCGCAAAACGTCGCCACCCAGATCCAGCACACGTATGGTGTCGGCTTGCGCGATCAGTTCCAAGTCAACAGCAACCTGCGGCTCGACGCGGGCCTGCGTTACGACCACATCAACGAAGGCTTCGGGCCGAACCTGTACTCGGTCGATGAAAACGTCCAGCCGGTGCCGGGTGCGCCTACCGTCGCGTTCATCTCCAATTACGCGTTTGTCGAGGCACCGCATTTCCTCGAGCCGCGCGCCGGTGCATCCTTGCGGCTCGGACGGAACGACGCGATCTCGCTGACCTACGGGCGCTCGATTACGTTGCCGGGCGGCGGAGAACTCGGGGGAAGCGCGACGAGCTCGCAGCAGTTTGCGCAATTCGCCAACATCCCGGTCAATCCGAACTTCACGCGCAGCGGCAATCCCTTCACCGGCGCGACGCCGGTCGGTCCGTATAACTGCCAGCCCTACCTTCCGTTCGTGGTCGGAGCCGCCGCCAACGCGCAGCCGTCGTATAACGGCACGGTCGGGAAGAACCTGCAGTTGGGGCGCACGTGCGCGAACTATGCGGACCTGCTGTACAGCGTGAACGATGGATTCTATCCGGACATCGTGGCCGTGCAGCCGGGTACCATGGACAACCTGGATTTCAGCTACTCGCATGAATTCGCGAATCGCTCCGCGCTGAAGATCGCGCCGTTCTTCCGCCAGGGCTACAACCTGATCGCGGTCACTGCCCCGCTCGTGTTCAACGCGACCAGCGGCACCTACGGACCCGGAACGACGACCAATGAGAGCGTCGGCCGGAGTACGTCGACGGGCGTCGACGTGCAGTACACCCTGCCGGTGCGGCCGACCGGGTTCAACGGATTCCTCTCGCTCTCGTACGTCAACGAGTTCACGAACACACCGCCGGCGGGTGATAATCCCTACGCGCAGGACTTCTACCCCTTCGTCCTGCCGCAGTCTCTCGCTGCGGGGAATCTCTATCGCGCGGGCTTCGTCAGCCCGTTGACCGCCCACATGGGCGTGCAGTATCGCACGCGCACGGGCTTCCGGATAAACCCGGTGCTGAACTTCAACATCGGCTATCCGATCGGGTCCGGACTGCTCACGCCGGTGCTCTCGCGTTCCGGTGCGATCAACGTTCCGAACACCAACGTCACCGATCAATTCGGTCCGGGTGGTGCGCCCGCGTACGTGGATCCGGCCAATCCCGGAAGCATCTTTGCGCCGGTCATCGCTGCGACTCGCGGGACGCAAGAGAAGGCCTCGGGCGGTGGCGTGCTTTCGCGTCCGCAGCTCACCGGAAACCTCACCTTCGAATACAGTTCGCCGAAGAGTCCGCGCGCGACGTACGGTCTGCAGATCCTCGATCTTTTCAACAATCAGTATTTCGGCGTGCCGGTGGTCAACGGAAACTACTATCCGGTCACGACGGGTGTTGCTGCTCCCTTGACGGGGCAGAGTCAGACCGGTCTCGCGTTCCCGACGCTGGCCCCGCTGATCACGACTGCCGCACACCCGTACGGGCCGTACGTCATCCCGTACGCGAGCTCGACCGGCTTCGGGGTGGCCAGCGGTGCATATGGCGCGCCGACGACTGTCCGCGTCTACTTCCAATACGCACTGTAGGTGAGCAGAGTGAAAAAGCGCGCTGACGTTGTCGGTATCGCCGCCCGCTCACGTCACAGGACGCGGCGTGAGGGCACGCACAACGATAGCGAGCGAGTTGGTGGAGCGTTCTAGGACGAGAGCTGCTTCGAAAGACGCTCGTAGGCGCTGCGGAGGTGCGCGTCGATCATGGTGGTCGCATTGCGCTTGGACTTCGAACGAATGACGTCGCGAAGCTCGGCGTGCTCGCGAACGGCCTTCGTCAGGTAGTTCCGGGTATCGGCCGAGCGCGTATGCAAGAACGTCTCGATCTGCGGGCGCAGCGTGGACCACGCGAGATACAGGCGGCTATGATGCGCGGCCTGGTAGATGAGATCGTGGAAGCGAACGTCGAGATCGACGACCCGGTGGACGTCGAGGGCTTTCACGGCACGCTTGAGCTCATCGACCGCCTCGTCCATCGCAGCGAAATCCTCGTCCGTCGCGAAGCGGACGGCGCGCTCCACGGCGAGACGCTCCAGGGACGTACGCAGCGTATAGATCTCGTCGATGTCCGGTTGCGAGAGAACCGTCACCCGCGCGCCGCGATGACGTTCGAGCTTCAGCAGCCCTTCACGCTCGAGGGCGACGAATGCCTCGCGGATCGGTCCGCGGCTCACTTCGAAGGTCTCGGCCAGCACCGTTTCGCTCAGATGCTGTCCGCCGCCGAACTTGCCGCGCACGATCATCTTGCGCAGGCGGTCGACCACGTCTTCTGCGAGGCTCCGGCGGCTCGAGAAATCGAGCTCCCCGACGAGTTCTTTCATTGGTTCCCGTGCGTCAGCCATACGTCCTCAAAGGATTGCTAACAATTGACAGTCAATTCCTTTCACCGCCGACTACCCTTTGTAGGGGACGCCCGCGGGCGCGTCGACGGTTGGTTGCCCAAAGGTACCATGGAAAAGACGAAAGAGGCACGCCTTCGCGGCGTGGTCGCGGCTTCGCTCACGCCGCTCGATGCAGATCTCGTCCCGGACGCCGCGCTGCTCGAGCGCCATTGCCGGTGGCTGCTGGCGAACGGTTGTGACGGTATCAACCTCCTGGGAACGACCGGGGAGGCGACGTCGCTGGGGATCGCTCAGCGGCACAGGGTGATGGAAGCCGTCGCCGACAGCGGCCTTCCCCTCTCGCGGTTCATGGTCGGCACCGGTACGAGCGCGCTTGCGGATGCGGTCACGCTGACGGCGCTCGCGGCCCGGCTCGGCTTTGCCGGCGCGCTCGTCATCCCGCCGTTCTACTTCAAGAATCTTGGTGAAGACGGCGTATTCACGTACATTGCGACCCTTATCGAACGCGTCGGCGACCCTGCGCTCGCGCTCTATCTCTACCATTTCCCCGCCTTGAGCGGCGTCCCGTTCACGCTCTCGCTGATCGAACGGCTCACCGCGGCGTATCCCGGCACGATCGTCGGCCTCAAAGACAGCTCGGGGGATCTCTCGTATTCGGAGAGCGTCGTGCGTGCCTTCCCGGGGCTCGACGTCTTTCCGAGTTCGGAAGCGGTGTTGCTCGACGCGCGACGGAGCGGCTATGCCGGGTGCATCTCGGCCACGGCGAACATCACGGCGCCGCTCGCCGGGCGTGCGTGGGCGGCCGACGCGGATGGCGCAGATGCCCAGGTCGCGGCAAGCGAGTTGCGGACGGCGATTGCCCGCTATCCGCTCGTCGCGGCGATTCGCCACGTCGCGAGCGGGCTCTTCGGCGATGCGCGATGGGCGCGTATCCTGCCGCCGCTCGAGCCGCTGGCGAACGCGCAAGCCGTCGAGCTCGACGCGGCCTTGCGAGGACGACCCGCGTACGGCCGGATCGTCGCGGCGGCGCGTGCCGTGGCAGCCGAGTGAGCCGATGCCGGCCAAGCGAATCGGAGCAGCGCGCGCGTTAGCGGAGCGCGGCAACGCACGGGCGAGGTTCTCACGCGCTGCTCGCCGGTTGTTCGAGATTGCGTCGTTGACGGCAGCGCTGCTACTCGTCGCTGCGAGCTCCTCACGGCCGGTGCGGATCGGCATGCCCCTCCAGCCGAACACCCTCAATCCGGTCATCTCCTCGCAATATGCGGAGAATTACATTGAGGAGGCGGTCTTCAGCGGTCTTGCCGTCCTCGACGATCATGGCAACCTCCAGCCCGATCTCGCGGTCGCGATACCGACGAGGGCGAACCGCGGCATCAGCGCGGACGGGAAGACGCTGACGTATCATCTGCGCCGGAACGTCAAGTGGCAGGACGGCGCGCCGTTCACCTCAGCGGACGTCGTCTTCACCTTCGAGAAGATGCGTGACCCTCACGTTCCGTTCGCGCTGGAAACGTGGTACGAAATCGTCGAGCGCATCGAAGCACCCGATGCATATACGGTGGTCGTCCACTTGAAGCAGCCGTCGGCCGATGCGACTTCCGAGCTGTTCGTCAACGGCGAGTTCGGAATGATCATCCCGGAGCATCTCCTGCGGAACGTGGCCGACTTTCGATCGGCCGCGTTCAGCGCTGCCCCGATCGGGACGGGTCCCTATATCGTCGATCACTGGGAGCGCGGATACAGCCTCGACCTGCGCGCCAATCCCGCCTATTTCCGCGGCGCTCCGCACATCGATCGGCTCCACATCGTGTTCCTCGGCGACCAGAATACGCTCGCCCTGCAAAAGCGTACCGGCGAGTTGGACTTCGTGCAGAATCTGCCGGTCTCTCAGCTGCCGGCGTTCGCGAACGCGCCGATGACGGTGAGGGTCGTGCCGTCGTACATCCTCGACTACGTGATCGCGAATCTCCGCGTCGCTCCGTTCGACGACGCCCGCGTGCGCCGTGCACTCTCCGTCGCGATCGATCGCGGCATCCTCGCCCGGAAAGCCTACCACGGCGCGGCGGTGCTCGCGGACGGCTTCGTCGCGCCATGGTCGAAATTCCACTCACCCGCTCCGGCGAAGGCGGTGGAACCCGATCTCGACGAGGCGCGAAAGCTCTTGGACGAGGCCGGCTGGCATCCCGGCCCCGATGGCGTCCGCCGCAAGAACGGCGTCCCGCTCGACTTTTCCCTCACGACGATCGCCGGTCAGACGGTGCTGGTCAACGAGGCCGTCGAGCTGCAGGCGGCATGGCGGGCGATCGGTGCGACCGTCGCGCTGCGATCGGTACAGTCAAACCTCCTCTTCGGGCCGGACGGACTTCTGGCGCACGGCGAATTCGCGCTGGCGCTGGTGATTTACGGAGAGCTGCCGTGGCCCGACATCACCGACAACGTCGCGAGCGCAGCGCAGCCGCCCCGCGGGTCGAATTTCTCGCGCTTCGCCGACGGCGACGTCGACCGCTGGCTGCGTGAATCCGGCGCCACCGACGACGTCGGATCGCGCCGTGCGATCGTGGCGAAGATCGACTCGCGCCTGCGCGGCCAGGCGCCGGAGATGCCCGTGCTGTGGGAGCGCTATTTCTACGCCTGGAGCAGCGACTTGCTGGGCGTACGGCCGGAAACGGCAAACTCTGATTTTTGGAACGTCTACGATTGGCAGTGGAAGAAGTGAGCAGCTCGGAACGACTCATCCTCAAACCGGCGGCGGTGTTCATCGGCCGCGGACCGTTGCACCGCGACTGGGCGGTGCTGGTGGACGGCGAGCGGATCGCCGCCGTCGGCCCGGCGGCGACGCTCGGCGCGCCGGCCGATGCCGCAGTCATCGAGCTCGCGGACGCGACGCTCTTGCCGGGCCTGATGGATCTGCACTCGCACGTGCTCTTGTATCCGTACGATCGCACCTCGTGGAACGACCAGGTGCTGCGCGAGCCCGAGGCGCTGCGCGTCGCCCATGCGACGAATGCCGCCGGCGCGACGCTGCGGGCCGGCTTCACGACGCTGCGCGACTTGGGCACGGAAGGCGCAGGGTATGCGGACGTGGGTTTGCGAGCCGCGATCGCGCAAGGCGTGATCCCCGGTCCGCGGCTCATCGTCGCGACGAAGGCGATCGTCGCGACCGGCACCTACGGCCCCAAAGGCTTCGCACCGGAATGCGGGTGCATGCCGCTGGGTGCCGAGGAAGCCGACGGCATCGACTCGCTCACGCGGGTCGTGCGCGATCAAATACGGCGCGGTGCCGATTGGATCAAGGTGTACGCCGACATCGGTTGGGGTCCGCGCGGCGAATCGAGGCCGACGTTCACGCTGGACGAGCTCCAGCTCGTCGTGGACGTCGCGGAATCCAGCGGACGGCACGTCGCCGCGCACGCCTCGACCCCTGAGGGGATGCGGCGCGCCGCGCTCGCCGGCGTGCGAACGATCGAACATGGCAACGACGGCACGGCCGACGTGTTCGCGCTCATGGCGGAACGCGGTGTCGCACTCTGTCCGACGATCGCGGCCTACGAGGCGATCATCAGCTATGGAGGCGGCGGCCTCGGCGGCGAACCGTTCACGCCCGAGCCCGAGGCCAAGTACGCCTCGATGCGCGCGGCGCTCGCGTCGGGCGTCACGATCGTCAACGGCAGCGACGTCGGCGTCTTCGCGCACGGCGACAACGCCCGCGAGCTCGAGGCGCTCGTCCGTTACGGTATGTCGGCCCAGCAAGCACTGGAGTCCGCGACCGCCGTGGCGGCGGAGATCCTGGATCTCGATGGCGAGATCGGCACGATCGCGCCGGGAATGCTGGCGGATCTGGTTGCGGTCGGCGGCGACCCGCTGGAGAATGTCTCGGCGATCCGCGACGTGCGCCTCGTCCTGCAGCGCGGACGAATCGCCGCCGAACGATCCCTCACCGCGCTCTGATCGCGCCGGTCCGAACCGGCCTCGCGGCCCGGATAACGGGCGCGTCGATAGCCTAATGTCGAATGTTAACAATCAACGATGTACAATACGGTACTCGGTCGCCACAGGGCCGCCGGTAGGTCCGCCGCAAGCACCGATCATGGATATTCAGATTGCGGCCGTCGAAGCGACCGCCGTTGCTGCCGATGCGCTCGTCGTTTCCGTCTTCACGGACGGCGCCCTCGAGGGTGATGCCGCCGCCGCGAACGACGCGCTCGGCGGCGCGATCGCCGACATGCTGGCGAGTCGCGAGATCACCGGTAAGCCGAACCAAACCTCGCTGCTGCACGCCAAGGGTCAGCCATTCGGCCGCGTCCTCGTCGTCGGGCTCGGAGAGCGGAAGAAATTTTCGCTCGCGGGTCTCTCCCGGCTCGCCGGGACCGCCGTCCGGCATCTCGGCCGGCGGAACGTCAAGTCGCTCGCATTCGCCCTGCCGGAGCTCGCACCGGCCGACGTCGCTCGCGGTGCCTCGTTTCTCGTCGAAGGCGCGATGACGGGCTCGCTCGATACGACGACCTATCAAACCGAGGTCGAATCGCCGATGTCCGTCGAGCAGATCACGATCGTCCCAGGTCGGTACGACCGTGACGCGGTCCGAGCCGGCGTCGCCCACGGCGAAGTCCTCGGGTCGGCGATCAATGCGGCGCGTTTGATGGCGCTCACGCCGGGCAACGACTTTACGCCGACGCACTTGGCGGCCCGCGCCAAGGAGCTGGCGACTGCGGCCGGCCTCGAGTATCACATGCTCGACGAAGAGCAAATGCGCACGAAGGGCATGGGCGCGCTGCTCAGCGTCTCGCAGGGGTCGGACGAGCCCGCGACCTTATCGGTGCTCCGGCACAGCGGCGATCCCGACTCGAACGAGGTGCTGGCGCTGGTCGGCAAGGGGATCACGTTCGACAGCGGCGGCATCTCGATCAAGTCCGCCGAGAACATGCATCAGATGAAGTACGACATGTCGGGCGGCGCCGGCGTGATCGCGGCAGTGTACGCGATGGGCAAGCTGAAGACGAAGCTGAACGTGATCGGCATCATTCCCTCGAGTGAGAACATGCCGGGGCCGCGCGCGATGAAGCCCGGGGACGTCGTGCGGGCGATGAACGGCAAGACGATCGAGATCCAAAATACGGACGCCGAGGGACGGCTGGTTCTCGCCGACGCCTTGTGCTACGCGCGGGAGCTCGGCGCCACGAAGCTGATCGATTGCGCCACGCTCACCGGCTCGGTCATCGACGCCTTGGGCCACGAGACCACGGGGGTGATGTCGAACGATGAGGCGTGGGTGACGCGATTTCTCGGGGTGACCGCGGGTTGCGGAGAACGGCACTGGCGGCTGCCGCTCTTCGAGGAATTCACGACCGCGGTCAAGAGCGACATCGCGGATCTCAAAAACATCAGCGTCGGGAGCGCCGCGGGAGCCGAGACGGCGGCGGCGTTTCTCGAAGCGTTCGTCGCGGACGTGCCGTGGGTTCACCTCGACATCGCCGGCCCGGCGTGGCTCAACGACGAGGCGGCGTACCACGCAAAGGGACCGACGGGCGTGCCCGTGCGCACGTTCGTCGCTGTCGCGGAGGCGCTCGCGGGCGCCACGAACGCGCCTACGTCAACCGTAGGTTGTTAACAATTAGCAAAATGGGCCAAATTGACGTGAAAGCGCCTGCGCTGCGCGCCATTTGGCGAACGGACCACAAAACGTTTTAGGAGATACCCTCTGGTAACGGGCGTGCCGGCTTCTCGAAACTAACGTCTTCGTCGCGTCGCTCCAGGAGATTGGTCAATGCGTGTATTCTGGCAGCGCATACGCGCTGCTGCAGTCGTTTTCGTTCTCGCCGTCTGCCTTCTCGCCGGCACTGTTCTGGTGACGTCGTCGTCGCCGGCTGTCGCCGCCGGCGGTCAAACCGGGGTCGTGAACGGCACCGTGCTCGATGACGCCGGCAAGCCGCTGGCGGGCGCGACGGTCGTGCTGGCTTCTCCGTCCGGTCGCTATTCCGCAAAAACGGACGGTTCCGGATTCTTCAGCTTCCTCTCGGTGGACGTCGATACGTACGCCTTATCGATCGAGGTCCCCGGGTTCGTCAAGCTGGCGCAGGGCGGGATCACGATCCAAGGCGGCAACACGCTCGCGCTGGGAAAGGTAAGCCTCACGCGAGCGCTTCAAACGATCGGCCGTTCGGTGGTCCGATCCGCGGCGAGCGCCTTTACCCCGAATCAGACCGTGCCGCAGTACACCGTCTCGGGCACCCAGCTCGAGACGGCGCAGGGCAAGCGGATGAGCGCCGACGAGAGCGCGGTACTGCTCGCCGTCCCGGGGTTCCAGAAGGATGCCAGTGGGAACCTGATCCTGCAGGGCAGCACGACCGACCAGGTTCGCTACCAGATCGACGGTGTCGACTTCAGCGAGCCCGGCTTCAATTTGAGCGGCAACGGCAACTTCTTCAACGGCATCGGCTCGGTGCAAGTCGTGCAAGGCGCCGGCGATCCGAGCCAGAGCAACGTCGGAGCCGGCGCGGTCAACTTGATCACCCGGCGCGGAACGTATCCGGGCTCCGGATTACTCGATCTCGAGCTCGACAACCGTCCCCAAACGCGGCAGATGGGGTTTCAATACGGCATCGCTCGACCCGACGGCAGGCTCTCCAACTTCTTCTCGTACCTCGGCAAGACGCAAAGCTTTCAGTACGGCCCGTGGGGGACGACCGCGTTCGCGGCGGGCGCCGCCTACCAGCCGCAGAGCGCCCAGAACAGCGACTTCCTCGACAACCTCGTCTACAAGTTCGGCGCGGGAAATTCTCAGCAGCTGCAGCTGCTCTATTTGGACCACTCATCGGTGACGCGAGGAAACCTCGCCGGCGCGAGCCTCTACTACCCCTCGAATTCGCCCGACTTCCTGGCGCAGTTCCAGTCCGTCTCGGGGCTCACGGTCCCGCAGATTCAAAGTATCATTCCGTTCGAACAGGGGCAGCACTCGGCGACCCAGACGCTCGCGAACAACATCCTCTCGATCGGCAGCTCGAGTCTCCTCAAGCTCGAATACGACAACGCGTTCGACGCGCGAACGAATCTGGCGCTGCGTCTCTACCACAGCGACGCCTACACCGACAATAACCCCAATGGGCCGACCCTCATGCTCGGCGCGCCGAATGCCGTGACGCAGGGAGAGTCATCGCTCGGCGGATCGCGGACCGGGATGAACTTCGAGCTCAATCACCAGCTCAGCAAACAGCATCTCATCACGCTATCGGGCAGCTATCAGTTCAATCGGCCCACGTTTGGGTCGGTGACGGCGTACTCCGGTCTGTTCGACCTCGGACCGAACGCCAAGGACTTCCTTACACCGCCCAATCCGAGTCAACCGGTGAGCGCCTCGAATCCGTGCCCGGTCGCGGGCGGCTGCTATCTGCAGCAATTCTTTTATGCGCAAGGCGGTACGCCGCGGATCCCGCCGGCGGTAAACCAAAGCAATCAGATCCAGCACACATACGGCATCGGCTTGCGCGATCAGTTCCAAGTCAACAGCAACCTGCGGCTCGATGCGGGCCTGCGTTACGACCACATCAACGAAGGTTTCGGGCCGAACCTCTACCCGCAGGACGAGAACATCCTGCCGGTGCCGGGCGCAGCCAACGTCGCGTATATCCCCAACTACCAGTTCGTCGAGGCTCCGCATTTCCTCGAGCCGCGCATCGGCGCGTCATTGAGGCTCGGACCGCACGACGCGATGTCGGTCACGTACGGCCGTTCGATCATGTTGCCGGGCGGCGGAGAACTCGGAAGCGCGGGCAGCGGGATCTCGTTTGCGCGCTTCGCCAACATTCCGGTCAACCCGAATTTCACGGCCAGCGGAAACCCCTTCACCGGCGCGACGCCGGTCGGCCCGTACAACTGCCAGCCCTACCTTCCGTTCGTGGTCGGAGCCGCTGCCAACGCACAGCCGTCGTATAACGGCACGGTCGGGAAGAACCTGCAGCTCGGCCGCACCTGTGCGAATTATGCAGACCTGCTGTATAGCGTGAACGACGGATTCTATCCGGACATCGTCTCCGTGCAGCCCGGTATCATGGACAACATGGACCTGAGTTATTCCCATGAATTCGCGAATCGCTCCGCGCTCAAGATCGCGCCGTTCGTGCGTCAGGGCTACAAGCTGATCGCGGTCACCGCCCCGCTCGTGTTCAACTCGACCAGCGGCACCTATGGGCCCGGAACGACGACCAGCCAGAGCGTCGGCCGCAGTACCGCGACGGGCGTCGACGTGCAGTACACTCTGCCGGTTCGGCCGGTCGGGTTCAACGGATTCCTCTCGGCTTCGTACGTCAACGAGTTCACGAACACGCCGCCGAGTGGCGATAATCCCTACGCGCAGGACTTCTGGCCGTTCATCGTGCCGCAGTCTCTCGCCGCGGGGAATCTCTATCGCGCGGGCTTCGTCAGCCCGTTGACCGCCCACATGGGCGTGCAATATCGCACGCGCACGGGCTTCCGGATAAACCCGGTGCTGAACTTCAACATCGGCTATCCGATTGGATCCGGACTGCTCACGCCGGTGATCTCGCGTTCCGGTGCGATCAACGTTCCGAATACCAACGTCACCGATCAATTCGGTCCGGGTGGTGCGCCCGCGTACGTGGATCCGGCCAATCCCGGAAGCATCTTTGCGCCGGTCATCGCTGCGACTCGCGGGACGCAAGAGAAGGCCTCGGGCGGTGGCGTGCTCTCGCATCCGCAGCTCACCGGAAACCTCACGTTCGAATACAGTTCGCCGAAGAGTCCGCGCGCGACGTACGGTCTGCAGATCCTCGATCTTTTCAACAATCAGTATTTCGGTGTGCCTGTGGTCAACGGAAACTACTATCCGGTCACGACGGGTGTTGCCGCTCCCTTGACGGGGCAGAGTCAGACCGGTCTCGCGTTCCCGACGCTGGCCCCGCTGATCACGACTGCCGCATACCCGTACGGGCCGTACGTCATCCCGTACGCGACGTCGAACGGCTTCGGGGCAGCCAGCGGAGCGTACAACGCGCCGACGACCGTCCGCGTCTATTTCCAATACGCACTATAGGTGAACAGAGTGAACATTCGCAGTCTGGCTATCGGTATCGCCGCGGTGATACTTGGGTCCACGGTTACCGCTTGTTCGGGCGGATCCGTACAATCGAGTCTTGCGCCGGCGGTCACGACGACGGTCAACCCCGCGACGCAATCGACGTTGCAGTTTGCGGTGGGAACGGCGATGATCGCCGGCAAGCTCGGTGTGAACACGGTTTCGACGTTCCGCCAAAGCTCCGGACCGTACGTCGGAACGAGCATCTTGTCGAATGCGCCGACGATCGCCGGCCCGCCGGGGTTCGCCGTCCCTTCCGTTCCCGACGCCTACGGTGATGCGGGCGGTAGCTCGATCGTCGGAAGCATCCAGACCAGTCTCCTCGTTCCGCCTGCTGCAACGACGTTCGATCCAGCTGCGGGAACCGCGTTCATCGCCTCGTCGTTCGGCTTTCTGCCCGCCGCGGTGAACAACTCGAACACCGTGCCGAACATGGTCCCGGCGCCGATGCCGTTCTACGCCGCGGCCAACCCCATGTTGAACGGAAGCGCGCTCACCTACGTCGGCGGTCCGCCGGCGTTCGTGCCGCCGGGCCATACGTCGGGCCAGGACGGGACGTTCCCGACCGGCTACAAGGGGTATCCGCTCGGGTTTGGGGATTTCCAAGCGACGCCGGTCAATGGGACGTACACGCTGTCGGTCGTCGTTCCGACCGGCGTCAACACGACGACCGGTCAATCATCGTTCGCTACGTTGAAGGCCGCGGCCGTCCTCGGCGCGACCGCGCTGCCGGCTTGGACGACCGCGCCGACGTTTACCCCTGACGGCACCGGAGGCGGAGTGATCGCGACGAACTTCGCCGGCGGCAGCGGAGCCACCGAGGAGTACATCGAGTTCGTCAACACGGGTCCGGGCAATTGCCAGCTGACCGGCGGCGTGCCGTACTACTACACCTTCAAGGTCACGCCGGGCCAAACGACGGTGACGGTTCCCGACAGCATCGGCGCGGCATCGCCGGGTACGGCGCAGCCGCATACGCTCTGCACGAGCACCGAGAATACCGCGAAGGCCGGCACGAGCACCTCCGGCGACGGCTATCGCGTGTACGGGCTCGCCGTCGATTACCCGTTGTTCAATTCGGCGTTTCCGCAATCCAACGGCCAGGCGGCGCCTACCCTGGTCAACACGAACGGGCAGGCCGACATCACGACGTCCGCGTCGACGAGCGGGACCGGACCTTAGGGATTCGGTCAGCGAGGGAAGCCGATGAAGAAGCCCCGTCGCTACGGGGCTTCTTCGTGGGCTCGATCGTGCACGGAGGCGAGAAAGGGTACGGTTCCTCCCAGGCAGCGGTTGCCGGGTAAGCGTATGATCTCAGGGTGGCAATCGCCGGCTTTGCCGTTCGTCGCAGGGTCGCCGTCGCGATGCTTTCGCTCGCGATCGTGGTGCTCGGCCTTTTCGCTGCACCGCGTTTGGCGATCGCGCTCTTGCCGTCGTTCGCCCCACCGGTCGTCAGCGTCACCGTCGCGTACAGCAACGTCTCGCCGGAGACGATGGAGTCGACGATTACGCGGCCGATCGAGAACGCGGTCAGCCGCGTCGCCGGCATCGACTTCATCGAGTCCAACTCGTTCCAAGGTCTCGCGATCGTGCGCGTCCAGTTCGAGTTCGGAACGGACATCAACGTCGCCGCGGTCGACGTCCAGCAGCAGGTCGCCCGCATCCGAGCCTCGCTGCCGAACGACCAAGCGTTGCAAGAGCCGCAGATCGCGAAGGCCGATCCGAACGCGACGCCCGTGCTCACGGTCGCCGTGTCCGATCCGCTCATGACGCAGAGCGCGCTCTCGGATCTGATCGTCAACTCGCTCTCCGACGAGTTCGCGTCGGTGCACGGCGTGGGCAGCCTCGGCGTCTCGGGCGTCGCACAGCGGGCGATCGTCATCGAACCGGACGCGCACAAGCTGGCGGGGGCCGGGCTCACCATCGATACCCTCCTGCAGCGGACCAAGAACGAGAACGTCGAGCTGCCCGCGGGGGTGATCCAGATCGGGCGCAACGAGTACGGTATTCGGACCAGCGCGCTCTTCACCGCGCCCGGCCAGATCGCCGACACCGTGATCACCGTCGCGAGGGGTGCGACCGTTCGTTTACGCGACGTCGCGGTCGTACGCGACGCGATCCAGGAGCAGCGTGTCTTCTCGCGACTGAACGGCTCGCGGTCCGTGCTCCTCACGATCACGGCGCAACCCAACGCCAACATCGTCGCCGTCGCGGGCGGGGTGAGCCGGAAGATCGATGAGATCAAAGGCCGCTACCCCAGCATGCAGTTCTCGACCCTCCTCGATCAGCGCGAGTTCATTCTCGATGCGGTCGCGTCGCTCGAGCACACGGCGGTCTACGGCGCCATTCTCGCCGTCTTGATCATCTTGCTGTTCCTGCATTCCTGGCGCGCGATGCTCATCGTCGCGGTCTCGCTGCCGGTTTCCATCCTCGGGACGCTCTTCATCGCGTACGTGTACGGGGAGACCCTCAACGTGATGACGCTCGGCGGCTTGGCGCTGGCGGTCGGGCTGATCGTCGACGACGCGGTGGTGGTCATCGAGAACATCTCACGCTTCCTCGCAATGGGGATGTCGCCCGAGGACGCGGCCGAAGGCGGGACCGCGCAGATCATGGGCGCCGTCGTCGCTTCGTCGATCACCGTCATCACGGTGTTCTTCCCCGTGCTCCTCATACCGGGGCTGCAAGGACTGATCTTCGGGCCCTTCGCGATCGTGGTGATGAGCGGGGTCGCGATCTCGCTCGTGGTCGCCGTCACGGCGGTGCCGATGCTTTCGGCCGAGATGCTGCGCCGCGACGAGATGGATTCCGCCGCCGCGCACCGGAACCGCTTCGGCGAGGCGTTCGACCGCGCGTACGGCAGGGTCGCGAGCGGCTACGCCCGTCTCCTCGCAGCCTCGCTCGATCGTCCGGCGATCGTGCTCGGCTCCGCGTTCGCGCTGATCGCGATCGCCGCGCTCGCGATGCGGCTCGGTGTCGTGCCGACCGAGATCTTCCCGCCGTCGGATACGCGATTCGTCCAACTCGGATTGCAGACGCCGAACGGCACGGCGCTTGGGATCACCGACCACGTCTCGGCGATCGTCGAAGACGCGCTCCGCAAGGATCCGCGTGTCGTCGCGGTCGGTGCGACGGTCGGCGAGGTGGGCGCGGGCGGGACGGCGCGCTCGATCACCAATCGCTCGACCCTGCAGATCACGCTCAAGCGCGGAACGGACGGCAGCGCGGCGGCTGCGTTCGTCAGCGATTGGCGCCGGCGCTTGAGCGGGAACGCGAAGCAATCGGATCGGCTGCTGGCGCCCTCCGAGGCCGCGGACCTCCGTAGCGCGATGATCGGGACGATCGCGCGCGGCCAGACGATCGACATCGTGCAGCGGCAGATCTCGCAGGGGCAGACCGCGCTCGAGCTCGAGATCTACGGACCCGATCTCAAAGGGTTGCAGGACGTATCCGACGGTGTCATGGCCGCGATCTCGGGCATCCCCGGCGTCGGTGATCCCGACAAGAACGTTACCAACTCGCAACCCGAGGTGCGGGTCGCGATCGACCGAAGGCGCGTGAGCGAGCTGGGCTTCGGCACGGGCGACGTCGCGCAACTCATCAGTTCGGCGACGAACGGCTCGATCTCGACCTACTATCAAATCAACGGCATCCAATATCCGATCGTCGTCGAGCTCCCGCCGAACCAGCGCCGCTCGTTCGGCTCGCTGCAAGGATTGGAGTTTACGCCGCCCGGCGCGGGCGCTGCGACGTCCAACGCGTCACCGTCACCGGTCGGCTTGACGCTCGGCAGCGTCGCGCAGATCTCGCAGGGCCTCGGTCCGTCCGCGATCAGCCGCGAGAATCGTCAGCGACGGGTCGAGATCCAGGCGCCGCTCGCCGGACGGCCGCAGGGGCCGGTCCTCGTCGACACGGCGAACGTGTTGGCCGCGTATCCGTTCCCGGCGGGCTACCGCTGGGAGTTCGGACCGGAGATCATGCGCGGCCAGAACAGCTTCAGCTCGCTGTGGCTCGCGGTCGGTCTCGCGGTGCTGCTGATCTACATGTTGCTCGCGACGCAGTTCGAGTCGTACGTCGATCCGCTCGTCATCATGGTTTCCGCGCCGCTCTCGCTGGTCGGAATCCTCTCGGCGCTGCTGATCACGCACCGCGCGTTCGGTCTGACGGCGTTCGTCGGCTCGCTGATGCTGGTCGGGATCGCGGTGAAGAACGCGATACTCGTCATCGAGTTCACCAAGCAGCTGCGCGAGGAAGGGAAGCCCGTCCGCGAGGCGTTGCTCGAAGCGGGCCCGCTCCGGCTGCGACCGATCCTGATGACGACGCTCGCGACGCTCGGCGGTATGCTCCCGCTGGCGCTCGGCATCGAGGTCGGGAGCTCGACGCAGGCACCGCTTGCGACGGTGGTGATCGGCGGTCTGATCGCGTCGACGGTGCTCTCGCTGCTCGTGGTACCCACGCTCTACCTGGTCGTCGCCAAGCGGCTCGGAAACCGCTTCCGCTCGCGCCGCCGCATCCCGTCGACGACGGCCGAACTCCAGGCGAACCAAGTGCGCTAGCCGCGAACTCGGGGCAAGCTCACCGCGCGAAGTCGCGTGACTTCACGTTCTCAAAGCGAAAGATGGGTCACGCCAAGACCCTAGCTCGAGGGTACGAGCTAGTGTCCTGACCCATTAATACGCTGGCGTTTCGTCAGCTTATTTGCTACAGTAAGGGTATGCCGAATCGTCCCGCGATACGCCTTGCTGTTCGCCCGAAGGATCGTCGGTTTCTGGTCGAGTTGACGAGGCGCGCGACTGCGACACAGCGGTCGGTGTTGCGCGCG
>Ga0207416_1000833_pt1 | contig 47061 bp, 46 predicted proteins | sample PaiPotPPM11metaG_FD_184107 | JGI IMG/M metagenome (GOLD analysis project Ga0207416, IMG submission 184107) | Iron sulfur acid spring bacterial and archeal communities from Banff, Canada, to study Microbial Dark Matter (Phase II) - Paint Pots PPM... ...
TAGTCACGGGCCGACCTCCTTTCGAAGGAGGCGATCCTCTCTCCATAGCTTTCAAGCACGTCAACCAGCCGCCCGATCCGCCCAGCTGGCTCAACGCGAATCTGCCGGAGGACTGGGAAGCGCTGATCCTCAGGGCGCTGGCGAAGGATCCGGCCGATAGGTTCCAATCCGCCGTGGCGATGGAGCGTGCAATTGCCGGACTCAACACGGAGGTCAGTGCCGCGTCGACTCTTCCGCACGACGCCAAGCGTCGAGGCTCCATCCTGTCGCGTGGGAGCGCAACTGCTCTGCCACCAGGGAGCGATGCGTATAGGCTAGCAGAAGGTCGCGGGGCCGCACTTTCACCTGAAGGGGGCGGGCGGCGGCGAGGCATGGGACGCTGGGGCGCGCGAGTCTCCCGGCGCGGCGTCCTGGTGGGTGCCGCAACACTCTTAGTGGTGGCGGTTGCAACAGGGCTCCTGGTTGGACGCGCGATCTCTCCCGCTGTGAGCGAGACATCCTCAGGAAGTGGGCCTGGCCAGTTTCGCGGTCCAACCGGCATAGCGCTCGATAGAAGCGGGAACGTCTATGTCGTAGATCAGGGTAATGACCGGATTCAGGAGCTGTCCCCTGACGGCATGCCTACCGGCCAGTGGGGAACGCAAGGGAAGGGAAGTCTTCAATTTGATTCTCCTAGCGATATTGCCATTGGTCCAGACGGCAGCATCTACGTGATGGACATCGGTAACAAACGGATCTCGAAGCTCCGATTTGGTCACCAGGTGGACGAGACACAGTTCGATGGTGGGAGCTTGACGACTGACCGAGGCGGCACTCTGTATGCTACCGACTACTCCAAATCACTGATCGCGAGGTTTTCCCCGAATCTCGACGGGCTGGGCTCCGTGTCAGTGAGGGGAGTCGACGTCGGACAGTTTTCCTTCCCCGCCGGCATCGCGGTGGACGCACGGGGAACGCTTTACGTGGCGGATCGAGCGCACGACCGGATCCAGCGGGTCTCCCCCGCTGGAAGGCTGATGGGTCATCTGGGAACGCCCGGCAAGCTTCCCGGACAATTTGACAAGCCCACGGACGTTGCCATTGATCGCCACGGCAATATCTACGTTGCCGGTGCGAAGAATAACCGCGTCCAGAAGCTGTCGCCGGAGGGTGTGCCACTCGCCCACTGGGGCTCACTCGGCTCGCGTTTGGGGCAATTCATCCAGCCCTCCAGCATCGCAGTGGACGCACAGGGCGACATTTACGTAGCGGACTATTACAACGATCGTGTCCAGAAGCTCTCCCCCTTGGGCACACCTCTCTGGGCCACACACGGCCGCAATCCCATTCGACACTGAGAGCGATACTCCCCTTACCTCTCCTGCTCCAAGAATTCTGGTGGTCGATGTAGGGGGTGCTCGAACCCTACATCACGTCTCCTGGATGTGACCCACGATCTGGTGATCCTTTTCACACTGTCGAACGGCTCACAGACACGTGCGGCGGGTTGCGCTAGGGTGACACCAAGAGTGAATGAGTGGCGCGGGCCACTAGAGCAAAACGCGATGTCATCGAGCCAATGGGAGCAGTAGGGGCCGGACACCAAGAGGGTACCCGTGCGCCCGCCCCCGGCTCAATGCTTGCGCCCGCTGCTATAGCGGTGGTTTGTTGGATACGGCAGATACCCCTTGGCCTGTCAGCAGTTCCCTGCGAAATGTCCGGTTGCGAGCCGGTTTCTGGTGCTTCGACATGTGCACAATCGCTACCTCTGTGGCGCGATTTCGCTTCGTTGACCCGATCCGACAAAGTACCGGTAGTGTGCCGTGGAAAGCGCGCGTGCCCGAATCAATACTGGCCGTTACGCCCGTGAAACGGTTTTGAAACGCTCGCAGGCTACAGTGGGCACCAGCGAATGTTCATCCACCAGGAAGGAGTCCACCCATGACACAGGCAGAAGCCCCTGAGGCTGCGGCGCGCATGCCGCTCCCCTGGACGCGTCCGCACGTCTCATTCGAATTTGGTCGGAGGGGCGCAAATATATTGCCTTTCACGGTGACGATTAACCCTTATGGCCAGGTCACCGTCGCAGGTCATGTTCGTGCGCAAGTCCCTAACCTCACGCTCGCCAAGGATTGCTTGGCCGGTCTGCTCAAGCTGGCAGAGGCTGAACATTTCTTTGACATGCCCGATCGCATCGACGGACACAACACCATTGCCGATGCGGACTGGATTTTCATCTCAGTCCAAGTGCAGTCGACGCCTTCCGGTCCCCTGAAAAACAAGGTGGTCGAGCTGCACGCGGCCCGCCACGACCCATTCGATCAACTCTTTGCAGGTCTGATGGCCGCTGCGGGTGTAGAGATGTGATGCCGCACCGGCGAGTTGCTGACCGGGTGCAACGAAGAGCGGGAGATCCGTTTCCGACCGCATCTTGTCATTTCAAAGGAGAGGGAGATGATTCCCATATCGCGAGTCCTCAAATGTATTAGAAATATCCCTCGAGGAGTGGGCCATTCACCGTTGGCACGAACCGGGTTAATGGCATCACCACGACGGACCTCCGGAAGCCGGCGCTTAGCCGCGGTGGTCGCACTGGCCGTAGTTCTCGTTGCCGGTCAACTTCTGGCCTTGGTCGCGGTGGCCGCGCCGACGGCGCCGGGTCTGCCGACGATGCTCGGAGCCATAGCCGGTGACCGGCAGGCTTCGGTCACGTGGATCGCGCCGAGCGACGGTGGGAGCCCCATCACGAGCTACACGATCTATGCCTACGGTGAAGCTGCCGGTAAACGGAAGTTTGCGAACGTCCAATTCCAGTGCGGGACGACCCAATGCAGTGCGACGGTGAGCGGCCTCATTAACGGCACCATTTACACGCTGACCGTTGCGGCAGCGAATGCGATTGGCGAGGGACTGGAATCGGTCCACTCGAACGCTGTCACGCCGGCCGGCAAACCCGGCGTGCCCACCGACGTCCAGGCCACCCCCGGTAACGCCGCCGCCACGGTCTCGTGGACTCCCCCGGACTCCAACGGTAGCCCCATTACGAGCTACACGATCCGAGCGTATGGGGGCGCAGCCGGCAAGAAGGAGTTCCCGGGCGTCCAATTCCAGTGCGGCGGGGTACCCCCTGGGTCCCAGTGCAGCGCCACGGTGAATCCCCTGGTCAACGGCACGCTCTATACCCTGACGGTCGCAGCGGTGAACGCCACCGGTGAGGGCGCCGAGTCGGCATCCTCGAATTCCGTCACGGTAGGCGCGCCGGATGCGCCGACCAATGTACAGGCGACACCTGGAGGCGCCCAGGCGACCGTGTCGTGGACGGCACCAGACAACAACGGCAGCGGGATCACCAAGTACACCGTCTCCTGCAATCCTTCCTGCCCAGGCGCCAGCGGACTGGTCGTCCTCGGCAACCCGCCTGCCGCAACCACGACTGTGGGCGGTCTCGGCAACAATTCCACGTACACCTTTACTGTGAGCGCCACGAATGCTCGGGGCACGGGTCCACTGTCGAGCTCCTCGAACCTCGTGACGGTGGGCACACCCGACGCTCCCACCAACGTTCAGGCGACAGCGGGCGACCACCAAGCCACTGTTACCTGGACTCCGCCAAGCGGCAATGCTGGCTCAGTCGACAGCTACACGATCCGCGTTTACACCGGTTCGATGCTCACCGCGACGCTCACCGGCGTCACCTTCACCTGCAGCAAGACGAGCTGCAGCGCGACTATTACGAACCTCACCAACGGCAACGCCTATGCTTTCACCGTCACAGCGCACAACGCCGCGGCTGGCAACGGCCCGGAGTCTGCCAAATCCAATGCGGTTACCCCGGCTGGGCTGCCTTTCGCGCCCATCATCGGCGTAGCCACAGGAGGCAACACTCAGGCAACTGTAGCATGGACGGCCCCAGACAACAACGGCAGCTCGATCACCAGCTACACCATCCGCGCGTATTCCGGAGGTGTGGTCGCCGTCACGATGACCGGCGTGACCTGCGCCACGAGCAGTTGCAGCTCGACCGTGACGGGTCTCACTAACGGCACTACCTACACCTTCCGGGTGGCAGCCGTCAACGGAGTGGGCGAAGGTAGTCAATCCGCCGAGTCGAATCAGGTCACACCCGCGGCTGGTGTACCGGGCGCACCAACCATCGGCGCGGCGATCCCGGGGAACAAGCAGGCCACGGTCGGCTGGACGGCGCCCAGCAGCGACGGGGGAAGCCCCATTCTTAGCTATACCGTTCAGGCATATACCGGCAACACGCTGAGCAAGGCCGTACCGAACATTACGTGCACCACGACGAGCTGCAGCACGACGGTTACCGACCTCACCAATGGAACCGCCTATACTTTCACGGTCATTGCGGTGAACGCCATGGGGTCCAGCGCCGAGTCGGCACCTTCAAATAGCGTCACCCCGAACAAGCTGGCCCCGTCTGCGCCAACCATCGGAACGGCCGTGGCCGGCAACGGGTCGGCCACGGTTGCCTGGACGGCGCCGCCGGACAATGGCATCGCCATTACCAGTTACACCGTGCGAGCCTTTGTCGGCACAACCGAGAGTGTGAAGGTTACGGGCGTCAGCTGCAATACGACCAATTGCAGCTCGACGGTGAACGGGCTTTCCAATGGTACGACTTACACCTTCACCGTCGCGGGCGTCAACACCGTTGGCGAGGGAGCGCAGTCGGCGCCGTCCAACGCCGTGACTCCGCTTGGCCCGCCTGGTCCGCCGACGAATCTCGTGGCCACGGCGGGCAATGCTTCCGCGACCATCAGCTGGTCCCCGCCGGCCAGCGACGGCGGCTCCGCTGTCACGGGATACACCGCAACACTGACGGTGGGGGCCACCTCGCTGGTACAGCAGGTCGCTGTTACCGGCTCACTCCAGGCAACTTTCACCGGGCTAACCAACGGCACGACGTACGGAGTCTCGGTAGTTGCTCTCAACGCGGTCGGCCAGAGCTCGGCAGCACATACATCGGTCACGCCATTTGGCACCGCGGCGACAGTACCGGGCGCTCCCACGGCCGTTAGCGCCACAGGCGGCATTCAGTCTGCCACGGTCACATGGTCCCCGCCCACCGCGTCCTCGGTCACCAGCTACACCATTACGGCCTACATCGGGAGTACGTCGAGCGTGGCAACCACGCTTGTGGTCGGAGGATACGTCACAAGCGCAACCGTGACCGGACTGGCCAACGGTGCGACCTATACCTTCACCGTGACGGCCATCAACGCGGCGGGCGCAGGTCCTGAATCCAGCCGGTCCAATGCAGTTACGCTTCCCAACGTTCCCGGTACACCGACTAGCGTCCAGGCGACGGCGGGCATCGGCCAGGCAACCGTCAGCTGGATTGCTCCGGCTTCGAATGGCAGCGCCATTACCAGCTACGTGATTACGGTACAGGGCACCTCGTCTGGGGAGACATTCTCGATCACCGTCGGCGGCGATAAGACCAGCGCGATTGTCAACTCACTGAGTTCCGGCAAATCGTACGTATTCACCGTGACGGCCGTGAATGCCCTGGGTCAGAGCGCTCCCTCCGCGGCCACGGGCTCGATCACCATACCGGCGCTTCCCGGGCCACCGCTGAACCTCCAGGTCACGGTGCAAAACGGGACGGCACAGATAACCTGGCAGCCTCCTTCCTCCGATGGTGGAAAGCCCATCACGAGCTACCAGGTTACGGTGTCGGACGGGACGCACGCTCCTACCGTCCTCAACTCCACGTCGACCGGCGCGACCGTGAACGGGCTCACGAACGGAGTGACCTACACCGTATCGGTGGCAGCCATCAACGCCGTCGGCCAGGGCGGTTCGACCTCCACCGCCGTGACACCGTCTGCCGCACCGTCTACTTCGAGCCCGAACGCGGCGCCATCGCTGAGCCTGCCGGGCGATCAGACCGTGACCTATGGAAAATCGCTCAGCTTCGACGTGTCAGGCAGCGACCCCGACACGGGTGATCACCTGACGCTCAGCGCGGCCGGCCTACCGAGCGGATTGAGCTTCGTGGATAAGGGAAACGGTCAGGGCACGGTGAGCGGCTCAGTGCAAGCCCCGGCGGGATCCTACACCGCCGTGTTCACGGTCGACGACGGGCATGGATTGTCGGTCTCCCACCCGCTCGGTATCACGGTCGTGCCTGATAAGGCAGTGGTGACGCCGGCGGATACCAACCCAAGTGCCGTTAAGGTCAGGAAGGTGACCTCCAGCGCGGGATCAATCACGCTCAAGGCGAGTATCGCCGCCTCATCCAGCGACGCCGGCGGTGACATCGCGAACGCCGTACCCATCACCTGCACGCTGCGCTCCGTGAACTCAGGCGCCATGTACTCGAAACACGCAACAACAGATGAGTCTGGAGGCAGTACGCTAGCGGCCGCTTGCACGTTCCGGCGCATTCCGGTGGACGTCTACCGCCTTCGGTTCGAGATTGGCGGTCAGTACTACACCGGTTCTGCCACCGACTTCCTCACGGTCTACAGTCCGTCGCGGGCGTCCGTGCGCGCAAGCGGCACGATTACCCGCCAGGGGGTGTCGGCCTCGTTCAGCATCTCGGCGACTTACGGAAAGAGCGGCAAGATGCAGGGCAGGCTGGTCTACACCGAGCACCGCAGCTCGGGAGACATCACGGTACGGAGCACCGTGGTAGGCGGTCTGGTTTTTAAGGCCCATAAAGCATACTTCGTGGGGAAGGCCACCCTCGACGGAGGCGGAGAGTACACCGTTGTCGCCACCGTCCTGAGTAACCGCTATCGCAAAGGGAAGGATCGATTTGGAATCCGCCTGGTAACGAACCATCAGTTTGTTCCTGATCTCTCCTTCTCTCCCGCCGACATTGACTCTGGTACGGCCCAGGTAGCACAGAGTTGACGCACGCACGCAAAACGCAAGTACGCTACCCGCTGGCACGCTACCAGGGCTCGTATAGCCGCCGGCACCGACTCGGTGCCGGCGGCTTGCGTGCGGTTCTCCTTTCCGGTTGTTTCCGCCGTGTTCTGCAGCAACACCATCTACGCGCGCTACGGACCCTGAGATGGCTCTCTCACACCATCCTGCGAGCCTGTAGTCTAGAGAGGTATGGGACTCGCACTCACGCACCGCATCTCCGCGGCACGCATCGGAAGTCCACCTCATCCAACCCTGCTCTTGCTGCACGGACTCGGGAGCAACGAGGACGATCTGCTCTCGATGGCACCCGAGCTGGATCCTCGCACCCTCATCATCAGTGCGCGGGCGCCATTTGCCTACCGCTGGGGCGGATTCATGTGGTACGACCTGGAGCAGCATGGACCGGGCCTGGGCAGCGCCAGCATCGACGAGGGTCTTGGGCTGCTGCGTCGATTCGTGAAGGAATTCTTGGAGGAGTACCCGGTAGATCCGCAGCGACTCTACCTGGGTGGATTCAGTATGGGTGCCGCGATGGCTGGAGCTCTGGCCCTTCTAGAACCGGAGTCGGTAGCCGGCGCGATCATGATAAGTGGATACCTGCCACCTGATCCGCGAGGCGACTACAAATCGCAGGACGCCGCGGGACATCCCTTCTTCCAGGCGCATGGTACGGTCGACCCCGTCGTTCCCATCGAGGCCGCGCGGGCAACCAGAGACTACCTCAGCCAATCTCCGGTAGATCTGACCTACCGCGAGTACCCCACCGGGCACGAAATGAGCTACGAGGAGCTCCGCGACCTCACTGCCTGGTATAGCGGTGTTCTCGACGCTTCGGAGCCGCGCAGCAGCCCCGTCTCCTAACGCGATCCTCTCAGCGCTTGGTGGTGCTCGCAAGCCGCGCCGCGGAGGCAGCTTGGTCTGACGCAGCCAACAGCTCCTGGACGCGGTCGTAGAGCAGCTGCTGCTCCTCGGCGGTCGGTGTGCGTAGCGGAGCAGTGAGGGCGGGACTCTCGATCACGCCTCGCCGATGGAGGATGGCTTTGAGGAAGCCCAGGATTGCAGCGTTGCGGGAACCGCCGGAAAGGAGTCCGGCCACGCTCTCCAGCTCGATAATGGTTGCTTCCGCGTCAACGCTTGCCGCTAAATCACCCGCAGCCACCGCGTTGTACGTGGCGACGCAGACGTCAGGAAATGCGTTGGCAAGGCTTGGTATAGCGCCCTGCGCGCCGGCCAGAATCGCCGCATCGATGAGATAGCGCGTCCCGGCGAAGGCTACGAACGGTAAATTCTGCTGGCGGGCGAACAGCGTCAGCTGACGAAACCACTCGAGGTCATTCTGGCTATCCTTGATACCTGCGACGGTACCCTCCGCGATGAGCACCTGAGCCGTACCGAGCTCGATCCGGACGCGCACTGTTTGTGGGATGTTGTAAATGTAGAGCGGCAGGTCGACCTCCGCTCGTATAGCCCGGTAGTGCGCGAGAAGCTCATCCTGAGTGTGCGGGTAGTAGTACGGAGGCGTCACGGCGACCGCATCGGCGCCGACCTCCGCCGCACGACGGGCGTGGCGGATGGCCTTGCGAGTGGACGCATCACTGGCATTCGCGATCACTGGAACTCGGCTGCGAACCGCCTCGACGCTCGTCTGAACCGCGGCAGCGCGCTGGTCCTCGTCGAAGGACGCGAATTCGGCGCTGGTTCCCATGGCCCAGATCCCGTGCACGCCGTTTTCGAGCTGAAAGTCGATGAGACGCCGGAGAGACGCCAGATCTGGTGACTCATCGGAAGTTATGGGAGTGACAAGGGGGGTAAAGATACCCTGGTAGCGAGAGGTCATCTGCTTTTCCGTCTCCCAACCGGTGACGGCGACGAGCGTCCCGGGATCACTGAAGCAATTATGCTCTCCGCTGCTACTGTCGCGCCCCTTCTCATCAATCCTGGATGTGTGGCGAAAGCTTGAAAGAGCCATCTCGCCACGAAGTTTGCTCGCAGCGCTTCCGCGAACTGCGCCGGCGACAACAGTTTGAGCAGTTCTACCCCCTCGTCCCAATTGTCATCCGGCCACGTGGCGATCCTCTTGTTGATCGCGTGTGCGATCCGCAGGTTTCGTCCATGTCTGTCATACCATCTCTTCTGGTAGGCGCTGAGGGCCCGCCGCGAGCAGTCGCCCGCCTTGATGGTCTCGGCCAGCACTTCCCCGACCATCTGTCCGCCCATGATCGCCCAACGTATCCCTTCTCCCACCAGGACCGGTGCCTGTCCGGCCGAATCGCCGACCGCCACAATCCCATCCCCGACAAACGTTTGACTGAGCCCTTCGGATGGAATCAGCCCGTAGTGATATTCAAGTGGTTGCGCACCCTCAAGTCGGAGACCAAAGGTGGAAGCCTCAGCGAGCAGCTTCTCAAGATAGTCGTGGGGATTAGCAGATGAATCTGCATGAATAATCCCCACTCCGACGCGCACGCGCTGTCTCCCCCAGGGAAAAGCCCAGGCATATCCTGCGGGAGCTATCTGGCTGCCGACTATGAGTACCGCCTCTTGCTGGTCGTAGTGAGGCGCATATAGATCGTACTCGGCGCCGACTCCAAATCGGGCAAAGCCTGTGTTCATGCCCGCTCGCTTCGATACGAGCGCCTGGTGTCCGGTAGCGTCGATCACTGCCTTCGATCGTATGACCAGTTTGTTCCCACGCGTATCCTTTGCGCTGACCCCAACTACGGACCCGTCCTCTTGTAGAACGTCCGTGAACGTCGTACCTACCTTCAGGATCGCTCCAGCTTCCGCTGCTTTGGCTGCCAGAGACTGGAAGAGGCCACGCACGTCCAGAACACAAATCGCCGGCCTGTCGTACGTGAACTCGGCGCTGTTGTGAGGCGATATAAAGCGGCCTCGAAACACTGGATGATACAGATCCTCCGCAACGCCGAGAGCGCCCAGCTCCGCGATGAAGCTGCCGCCGGTGGTACGCGTGGGCGAGCCGATCTCAGCATGCTGCTCGAGTAGCATCGTTCGGACCGATCGCGCCGCCAGACTCTCCGCCGCGCTCAGTCCCGCGGGGCCTCCGCCTACCACAACTGCATCCACGTTCGTTTGGATGCTGCCGCGGGGGGCCTGCTCTGCCGTCTCGTCAGTCGTTATCATGTGATCTCATCTTTCATATATTTGGAGAAGGGCGCGAGCTCGAATGATTCACGTGCCCGGATGGCCGTCGGCGCGATGCCTGCAATCAGCTTACGGTGGGCGGCCAGCCGGGCAACACCCAAGCCTGCAGCGGGGTACCCGGGCGACTGAGCGCGTGGCCCACAAATCATTCGGGTTAGGTTACTACGGCGGCGCGAGCTCGAAGTATCGATCCAGCAGCGAGATGTCGCCAATCACCTCGAGCCTTTCAGCTCCGACTCGGCCCCACTGGAAAAGCAAGAGGTCTGAAGCGCTCCCTCGGACGGCTACGTCGGCCTTCAGATGCTCTCGGCTGACCAATACACCGTCCGGCCCGAATCGAACCACCCACTCGCCGTCGCCGTCTGTTTGGTGGAAATGGAATGACTCCCCATTGCCCCTTACATCTGTGTCCGCCACCCGGTCAGGAAGATGCACGTCAAGCGCCTCGTCGACTCCGTCTCGCGCCAGACCCCGCTCTATCGGCTGCTCGATTCCGTGCGACTGCTCGATGTCCCAGCGATGCACCGCCGTCTCCTGCGCCATCCGCCGCTGCACCCATCCGGCGCGTTGATCCGGCGGCCACCAGGTGAAGACCGGCTCATCGGGATCGGCCGCAGCCAGCGTTGTCTCGAGCTTGCCGGCACACCGCTGGAACCACTCCAGCACAAAGTCCGGCTGCCGAAATGCTGGGTCATTGTTGCGCTGCTCGCGTTCCGGTGTGAGCCGTTCTCGAATGGGTCCGGCATCGCGTGCCCTGGACTCGACCACTAACGTCCAGAAGGTGTACACATCTCCCAGGTGGATCACGAGGTCGTGTACCGTCCAGCCGGGACAGCCGGGCACATCGGGCTGCATTCCGCGCCGCGCAGTATCGGCAAACGCCTGTGTGTCCCGCGCAAGCGCCGCCAGATAGAAGGCTTTATCCGGGGCCCCCATCTAGCCGGTTTCCAGCTGTGCGTCGACTCGGATCTCAACGTTGTTGCGCAGCACACCACTATCGACGGTGAATGTCCCCCGGCCGTGAGCCAGATCGCCTTCCCATCTCGCTTCAGCTCGACGCTCTGCCATGTGTCTCTCCTTTTCTCCTTATGCTCGATAAATCGATGCACTACTGATGAATCGACGCACTAGCGTGTCGATGCACTAGCGTGTCGCCGCGCCAGCTCTTCCGTGGCAGCGCGCATGCCATTGAGTATGGACCGTGCCTGCGCCGAGGTCGCCCAGCGCGGCTGAGCGTAATCGTAGATAAACACCGGGCGATACCGAACCGAGACCAGTCGCTTCCCGTAGAAGGTGTAGACGCCGACGACGCCCTCCCGGGTTTCATCGCTGAACATCTGATCGAAAATGAAATTACCGTGGGCGTACGTAATGAGATGGTTATGATACAGCTCCACCGCCTGAACGTGGTGCGGGTGGTTTCCGATGACAAGATCGGCGCCGCTGTCGACGATCCAGTGAGCCACGCGTTGGGGATCGTCATCCGCAATCCCCGGCTCGGTCGACGGAAGCGCGACATACTCCTTGCCCCAGTGCACCGAAACGATCACTACAGCGCCCGTCTTGGCAGCTGCGTGAATCTCGCGCCGCGCCTGAGCGTAATCGAAGCGCTGCCCCACGCAGTTATAGGCCAGGAAGGCAAAGCGCAGTCCGCGCACCGACCGATAGTAGGTGTGACCTAGCCCGCAGACCCCAATTCCGGCAGCACGCAAGTGACTCCACGTCTCGGCAATGTCGGAGTTGCCGTAATTCCCGATGTGATTGTTGGCTGTGCAAGCCACCTTCACTCCGGCGTACACCAAACCCTGGACTGCTCGTGGCTCGCCGCAGAACGTGAAGCCCTCGTTGACCACCGGGCAACCGGTGATAAGTGGCGACTCGAGGTTGATGAGGGTCAGGTCACTCTGCCGCAGAAAGGGATAGGTGGGACGAAATGGATACAGAAAGTCGTTATAGCTCACCATCTTATAGTTCACGCTGCGCGCCGGAATGACGTCGCCCGTTGCGATCACTGTTCGAATCTGGCGATGATCGTAGCCGGCCAACGATGGCGGTTGCGAAGCGAAGATTGCGCTGACGGTGAGTGGAGGCGGTTCCCGACGCGCCGGCGCGACGCGGGTCGACGGCCGAGCACGCTGGGCCTGTCCGCTGATTCCGTCGGGATGAGCGGCCTGGTAGCCGAGCCAGGAGCCCAGGCCCACCACCAGCCAGACGGCAATAAACGCCAGCTTGCTCACAACGGTTCATTTATACAGGAGGCGCCGCCCAGGCGTCAGGCGCGTATCGTCGGCGAGGTAGCTACACTACTCGTGTGACTCGAGGCGCGGTTGCTGCTGGCTCGGCGGCTGGGCTTTCATGGCTGCGATCTGGGCGTCGATCTCGTCGCCACCGCTTGCCAGACGCAGCTGGCGGTCGATGTCGTCGTCACCGCTCAGCCGGGCGGTATAGTCCTCGAGCGCGCCGGATTCCATGAGCTCGTCGAGCGCGCCCGAGCGCGCCCGCATCTGCTCGATCCTATCCTGCGCGCGCTGAACGGCCAGACCGACATCGTTCATCTCGCTCGACAGCCCGGTGAATGACTCGCCGATTTTTACCTCGGCCTGCGCAGCCGTGTATTGCGCCTTGAGCGTCTCCTTGTGCGTGCGGAACATTTCTATTCGCGCCTGCAGTGTCTGAGACGCCTGGGTCAGCTTCGCCTGCTGCTCGTCCAGCGAAACGATCTGTGTGGATAGGCCTTCCAGCTGCGGGGTGATGGCCTGCCTGCGCTGCAGCACGATCCGAGCCAGATCTTCACGGCCTTGCACCAGCGCTTGCTGGGCTTGAGCTTGGAACTTGGCATCCTGCTGTTGCAGCTTTTCGGACTGGAGCTTGAGGCGCTGCTTCGAGGTGGCAATGTCGGCCAAGCCCCGCTTCACGTCTCGCAGTAGCCCCAACTGCTTTTCATAGGAATAGTCCAGCGTCTCTGCCGGATTTTCCATGCGATCCAGAGCCCTGTTGACCTTTGCGCCGAACACGGTCCGGATTCTACTCCACAGTCCCACCTGAGACTCCTTCGGGTTGACACTTTACCAGATTGTACCCCGTCTGAAGTGCGTCCTCTTGTTCTGGATATGAATTGCACGTACAATACCGCAGAGTTGGCCATTGCGCCTCCCCACCTGGATACCAATGTCTGCACGCATTATCTCGGTCGCCAATCAAAAGGGTGGGGTCGGCAAGACAGCCACCACGACCAACCTGGGCGCATCCGTCTACGGTATGGGCCATCGTGTGCTGGTGGTCGACATGGACCCGCAGGGAAACCTGACGTCAAGTTTTCATGCGCAGGCGCCGCATGATGCGACTATCGCCAACGCCCTGCTCGATCGCAAAGTAAGCTTACCGATAATTCCGGTCTATCAGGACGAAGACGCAAGACTCGATCTGGTGCCGGCGTCGGTTGCCCTGGCAACGGCGGAGGCAGCTCTGATGAACAAGCTCGGTCGCGAGTTCCGGCTCCGCGACCAGCTAGCCACGGTTGCCGACGACTATGCCTTCATCTTCATCGATACGCCTCCCTCGCTGGGACTGCTCACCATCAACTCTTTGGTGGCAGCCCAGCTGGTGCTCATTCCCACCGAGGCACGATTCTTCTCGCTTCAGGGGTTGCAAATGTTACAGGAGAGCATCGACGAAATTCTTTATATCAATCCGAACCTCCGCATCTTGGGCATTCTGCTCAGCAAGTTCGATCGACGCCTGCGTGAGGAGCAGACAGTCGCGGCATATCTGCGCGAGAACTGGGGCGAGCTCATGTTCGACACCAGTGTCGGGACGAACTCGAAGATCCTGGAGGCCGCCTCGGCGGGTGTGCCGCTTATCGAGCTGCAGGGCTCCCAGCGCGCCGTCGAAACGTACCATTCGCTGGCCAGGGAGGTTCTGGCGCGTGTCTAAGGGAGGATTTGATCCCAACCGCGTGGGTGATGCAAAGCGCGATCAGCCGGTTATCCCGCAAATTCTGTCGTCCGATACCTCCCGGCTGGCCAAAGGATTTACCGAGATCAAGGTAGTAGGGCTGGGAGGAGCCGGGAACAACACGATCGACCGCATGATCGAGACGTCCGTGCAGGGCATCGACTTTATCGCGGTGAATAGCGACGTGCAGGCGCTGGACGCCACTCTCGCACGCAAGCGACTTCAGATCGGAGATCGAATAACTCGTGGCCTCGGCACCGGAGGCGATCCCAGACTCGGAGAGCGGGCAGCCGAAGCTTCGTCCGATGTCTTCGAGGAAGTGCTTGCCGGGTCCGACATGGTGTTCATTACCGCCGGTCTCGGCGGGGGCACGGGGACGGGTGCGGCGCCGATCGTCGCCGAGATTGCGCAGCAGCTCGGCGCGCTCACCGTCGGCGTCGTGACGCTGCCCTTTTCCTTTGAAGGGGTACGGCGCCGGACCATAGCGCTGGAAGGGCTGGAGAGACTTCGCCCCTTGCTCGACTCGATCATCACAGTATCCAATGACCGGCTACTCCAGGCAGGCGCAAACAACCTCAGTATCAGGCAGGCGTTCCGCGTGGCGGATGAAACACTGAATCAAGGGATCCACGGCATCGCCGATCTTGTACTGACTCCCGGGCTGATCAACCTGGACTTTGCAGATGTGAAGAGCGTGATGCACCGTGCCGGGCCGGCCCTCATGGCCACGGGTAGGGCCACCGGGGAGGGACGGGCCGCGCGCGCAGCCGCCGAAGCGGTCTCCAGCCCGCTGCTGGAGCTTTCAATCGAGGGAGCCCGCGGTTTGTTGCTCAATATCAGTGGCGGTCCCGATCTCACGCTCCACGAGGTGAACGAGGTTGCCTCAACTATTGCGTCGGCCAGCGCACCTGACTGCAACATCATCTTTGGCGCCGTCATCCATCCTCGACTGAAAGAGGAGATCCGAGTCACCGTGATCGCGACGGGCTTCGGTGCTGCCTGAGTGATTGTCCCTCCAGAGCGTGTGAAGGGTGAGTTGACTTTCGAGTTCATTCGCCCACCGGATCGCCGTTATAGATTCCACTCTGCATTGCTCCATGCCGACGATGAGCAGATCGTTCTGGCTCATGAAGCTTTTCCCTCTAAACCGCTCTTCATCAAGAATGAAGAGGTCATGGCTGCGGGCTATTACGCTATCTGGTTCTTGTTCAAGGGCCGGCCCTTCGACATCGCACGCTTCTATCGGCCCGACGGGGCCTGGACCGGCTATTACGCAGACATTCTGGAGCCGGTGAACTGGGAAGCCGGCGACCCTGAGACGCTGAAGCCGATCATAGATCTCTTCCTGGACCTATGGATTACCCCGGCCGGGGAGTACACAGTGCTCGACGAGGACGAGTTCGAAGAAGCAGTCAGCCGTGGTCGCCTCTCGGCAGACCAGGAAGCGCACGCCCGCTCCACGCTGCAGCAGCTCGTAGAAGTCATTGACCGGGGCACGTTTCCGCCCACATCGGTCAAGGAGTTCCGGCCATGAGGAGCAAAACACGTGGGGCCGCGTACCGGTCCGGTGGTACGAACGAACCATGAGAACGGGTCGGAAGAGGGATTGCAGCCGTATGCGACGTGGAGTATGTTGATAGTGGACAAGGGGAGGAAGAATTGAATCGTACTCGTGCGCTGCAAGTCTACGTAGCCGCCATCGGCGTCGTAACGGCCGCAGCCCTGGCGGTCGCAACGTACTACGCGACGCGTATGGGAGGCCGGGAGCTTCTGGACTGGGCTCTGAGAGCCGCTCTGCTGCTGGGCCTCTGTGGGTGGACAAGCCAGCAGCGGGTCTATGTCCGCGACTCGAGCAGTATCGTCATGGGAACGATTGGTCACATGGTAACGCTCACCGTGCTTCCGTACCCGTTAGCAATCCTCGTCATCGCACTGGCGAAATGCCTGACCGAGACGTTGAACATCGCAAAGAAGAGGCGGACCGGGCGCCAAATGGTGGTGAACGTAGGCTCAGTCGTGTTGGCCAGCGCCAGCGGGGCCGGTGCGTTTCTCCTCCTTCATGGCAACCAATATTTGTGGAGGTCCGATGTCCACGCCCTCCTCGGGCTTCCCGGGCTGGTAGCACTCGCAGGGCTCTATTATCTGATCAACGCCGTGGTCGTGTTCGGTGCCATCAGCCTGACCGGGCGCGATGGCCCATTGACCCTGTTTCGAAGCCTGGTCGGAGACTTGTTCTTCCCGGAAATGTCCCTCATCCTGGTCGGGCTTGTCAGCGCAATTCTTTTTAAGGCTAGCCCCTTCCTGTCAGTTCTGATCGTGGTTCCCGGTCTTTTGAGCGCTCGAGCCTATGAAGCCGTGGCGCGCATGCGCAAAGAGACGATCGAAGCAGTGCTCAAGATGGCGGAGAGCATCGATTACCGTGACACCGGTACCTACGAGCATTCAAAGCGTCTGGAAAATTACTCGCGACGCCTAGCCGAATCACTTGACCTGATTCGGGAGCAAGTGAACGACGTCGTTCTCGCGTCGAAGGTGCACGACCTGGGCAAGATCGGCATTAGCAACGCGATCCTGCTCAAGCAAGGTCCACTCACGGACGAAGAGCGTCAGATCATGCAAGAGCACCCAGTGATCGGTGCCAACATTCTTTCAAGCTACTCGGCATTTCAGGGGAGCGTGGACATCGTGCGGCACCATCACGAGCGGTGGGATGGCAAGGGCTACCCCGATGGACTAAAAGGCGGCGAGATTCCACTCGGCTCCCGCATCATCTCGGTAGTGGACTCCTATGACGCTATGACGACAGATCGGCCCTACCGCAAGGGCATGAGCGTCGATATCGCCGTCGAGCGGCTCAAGGCGGGAATGGCGACCCAGTTCGATACGAGAGTGTGCGCCCAGTTCATCGATCTCCTCGAAAAGGATGGCACATACGTTCCGTCGCAGCGGGCACCGGTGCTTCACTTGGTGCAGCCGGAAGCGACCGCCAGCTAGACCTGCTTGCGAGCCCCAGGCTGGGACCAGACGAAGAAACTGGAGGCCAATATGATGCCTCCCAGTAGAGCCCAGAGGATGCGGTAGGGAATCACCAGCAGCAGCGCGCCGCCGATGGCTGAGCCCAGCGCGAGTGCGGTGTTGATGACTGTCAGACGCGCGGCCAGTACCCGTCCCCGGATGCCAGTCGGCGTCAGAGTCTGCGCGAGCGTAGTACCGGACACGACGAAGAGACTGTTGAAAATCCCGGATGCGACCATAGCGAGCCCCGCCAAATAGAGATTCGTGATGAGCGCGAGCACACCCGTGGCCAAGCCCATCCCCACGATTCCGAGCCCGAAGATCCGCCCGCGCGGCCAGGATCGGACCAGAATCGCGGCCAGGAAGCTTCCGAGAAGGGCACCAATCCCAATACTCACCTCTAGGAGACTGAAGCGCACAGCAGCACTCCTAAGCGGGCCTACTAGGCCGGAGCTGTGTCCCAGCACACGACCTGCGTAAAGTGGCGCAAGCACATAAATGGCTCCGCCCCCAAGGGGAGCAAACACGAGGGTGATCGTGCTCCACTTCAAGAAAGGTTGCCCCATCAGGTACCTGACTCCATCGGCAACCTGGCGCACTATCCCGCCCAGGTGGGGCAGAGGTCCTTTGCTCCGCGTCGGCAGGCGCATAGCCGAGATCATGAGAGCCGAAAACAGGAAGGTCGCGGCGTCGATGTAGAACGGCAACTGTAGTTTCAGCGCAAATACCAACGCCCCTCCGGCGGCATAGGCAAGGTCGCCGGCTGTTTCGATACCCCGCAGAATTGCATTTGCACCCATCATTCGAGAGGTCTGCACAACATCCGGTAGGGCCGCCCGCGCCGCCGTATCAAACAGGACCGTAAGGGCGTAGATCACCAGGACGAGCGGATAGACGGTCAGCGCTTGTAGTGAGCTAAGCCCCGGCACGATAACCAATACGGCTGCTCGTCCCAGATCACAGCCCACCATGACGTGTTGGCGATTGAAGTGGTCGACGACGACGCCCGCCAGAAGGCCTCCCAACAGGCTCGGCAAAGCCCGAGATACGTAGAAGAGGGCGAGTGCCAGCGCATATCCCTTCGACAGGTGTATGACCAGGAATACTAGGGCGATGAGAGCGATCCGGTCGCCAACGATCGAGACGGCCTGTCCCGTGGCGTAGAGTCGAAAGTCCCGTCCGTATCGCTGTGCCTGCTCGGTCGCGGCAAGCGGGGTCACCAACGGCTGGTCACTCACGACACTTCGATCGTGTCAGTTTGTCGGGAGTACTCCCTACGAGTGCGGCGACCTACTCTGCTTCGCCTCAAATACGTACTCCTTTAGACGCATTTTTGTCTTGACACCGGGTCAAAAGTCCTATACAGTGTAGGCCGAAGGTCCTTTCCAAACTGGGACCTGAGAAAGGGAAGCTCTGAGTGGCGCATCATGACGCTCCCCACGCTGAATGCCGCGATTCGCTCGGTGCGCGCCTATGGCGCTTTCTTCGCACTGCGCAGTGGTGCCCTTGCTTTTGCCATACCCAATTCTAGGAGGAAGGAGCAAAACGATGGTGTACGAAATCGACTGGATCGATCCGATCAAGAACGACCACCAGTGGGGCGGATAGTCAGAAGTCCCGTGGTCTTTGCCGGCAGCACGCAGCTGTTCGAAAGGGACGCACTTCCCGTATTTGAATAGTCAATTCACCAGACAGGAGCAGACAAGTGGTAGTGTACGAAATCGACTGGATCGACCCGATCAAGAACGACCACCAGTGGGGCGGATAATCCGGCAACCTTTCGGTATGCCGACGACATCGCGCAATTGTATTGAGGATATGCCGACCGCGGTACCGCGCTACATATATTTATGTTATCCATGAACCACTACCGCTAACGGCACATTCCCACATTCAGCATATGACTGATTCTGTAATGCGCGGCGCTCTCAACCTATAGAGCAGGCGCCTCCAACTCAGGCGCGGGGTCGTTGTCGTCCCGACGGTGCCCGCTCTCCGTCCGGACCGCTCGCTGGGGGCAAGGCCACGGCGCTTCCTTCCCGGTTCGCTCGCGCAAGGCGAAGGGCGCCTGTGCTCATATGATGGAGCCATGGGCGAACTTCCGCGATCTCAAATTCGTGCGCTGAGCTCGCACTGCGTGGGAACTGCATCCCGACACGCATCCAGGACCGGCATTCTGCTGATTGCCGCGTTGGCCGGCCGCCGCGGGAAGACGGTAGCTCTTCGACTGGTGGGCGTCGCCTCCGTTACCGCCCTCCTACTCCTGTTCTGGAACCTCTTCGCACGCTCGACGGATCCATCCATCGTTCCGGGACCGGACCTGGTCTGGACGCGATTCACGGAAGCGCTTGCCGACGGCACCTACCTACCGGCTCTCCTGTCTACCGCGCAGGAGGCAGCACTGGGGTGGGCCCTTGCGACGCTGGTCGCGCTGCCAGCCGGCTACCTCATCGGCCGCGTCCGCGCGCTGGAGGACGCAGTAGCGCCCTATCTGGCAGGAAGCCAGGCGATGCCGGTAGTTGCCATCGCGCCGCTTCTGGTCGTGTGGGTAGGGATTGGGCTCACCCCGAAGGTCATCGTGTCCGCGCTCATCGCGTTCTTCCCGGTCCTGGCAACAATGGCGAGCGGCGTTCGCGGCGTTCCACGCGATCTTCGGGATGCCGCCAAAGTCTTCGGCGCTGACTGGTTATCCCTGGCTATTCTCGTCGACATACCGCTGGCGGCGCGTACTATCTTCGCGGGACTGAAGGTCGCTGCGGCACTCTCGGTGACCGGTGCAGTGGTGGGTGAATTCGTCAGCCCTGACCAGGGCCTCGGGCACCTCATTCTCCTGGGAAGCACTAACTTCGACACACCGCTCATGTTCGTGGCTCTACTCTCGCTTATCGGCCTGGGAGCCATCTCCTATACTGCGGTGAGTTTGGTAGAGAAAGTGGTACTTCGGTGGGACGACTGATCGCCTGCATCGCGGTTGTGTTGTGCCTGTGTAGCGCCGCTGGTCCGCGAGCGACCGTCGCGGCGCCGGCCAGGCTGACGTCGGTTACCGTGGCTATGGGATTCACTCCCAATGTGCAATTTGCACCGTTCTACGTTGCTGAGACGCGCGGATACTACCGACAGGCAGGCCTACGTGTGGAGTTCCAATATGGAATCGAACCGAATCTTTTGCGACTTGCATCCGTCGGGAAGGTGGACTTCGTCAACTCAGGAGGCGACGAGGTGCTCACAGCCGGCGCGCAGGGCCTGCACGTGACCTACGTCCTCACTCAGTACTCTCGCTTTCCGGCGGCGCTATTCTGGCTTCAGCGCAGTGGAATCCACCGTGTAAACGACTTGCGGGGGCGTACCGTGGGTATTCCTGGACCGTTTGGCGCCAGCTACGTCGGCCTACTGGCACTCCTGCAAAGCGCCGGCGTTCCGGCCACCAGCGTCTCCATCAAGAGCATTAGCTTTACGCAGGCGCAAAGTGTAGCCCACGGTAAGGTGGACGCGGCTGTGGGCTACGCCATGAACGAGCCGGTTGAGTTACGGCAACAAGGGTACCGCGTCGGAGAATTCGACGTCTATCGCTATGCGAATCTCGCGGGGGCGGGAATCGCAGCCGGTAACGCGGTGATCGCAAAACATCCGGCTATCGTGCAAGCCTTTGTACGCGCCACGCTGCGCGGCATGCAAGACACCCTGCGCAATCCTGAGCAGGCCTTCGCAGACGCCGCCGCCGCGGCGCCTGAGATCAGAGCGCAGCGGCAAGTGTCGCACGCCATCCTCCAACGTGCGCTGGATTTCTGGCGTCCGGTGAACGGGCACCAACTCGGGTGGATCGACCCCCAAGTCTGGAACACGACAGCTCGGCTGCTCTATCAGTTCAAACAGATCCCGCATCGGGTAGCCTCGACGCGCTTTTACACGAACCGGTTCATTTCCGACCACTAGGTAGGAAGGCCCCATACCAGCGGACCAAATGCCTCCAGGTCCTCCATCGTGTCGAGATCGCGGGTAAAGGCATCAATGGACGGCGTAGTAACGGCAACCGCTTTTCGACGGGCGAGATCTAGGTGATGCTGGAAACTCCGCTCCCCGAAGACCGGTGGCACCACATTCGGTGGGGCAAGCAATAGCGCGCCCGTCCCTCCGTCGCGCGTCGCTGTGATCGTTATACTGGGGGCCTCTCGCGCGCTGCGAAGCAGCGCCTCCACCGCACCTGGCGATATGAGTGGAAGATCGCCGGGCAGAATAAGGAGCTGTGTCGCGGAAGCGCGCAGCGCCCAGCTCGTAGCATTCTGTAATGCGCCATTCAGGCTGCCCGGGTCCGAAATGAGGTCCGTCTGCAATCTGTCCGCCAGCGCCGGCTCGGGTGTCGCCAGGGCGATCCGAGTCACCATTCCGGATCCACGTACTGCTTCTACCGTCCGTTCTAACAGAGTGAGGACAAGCGATGCTCGCTGCTCTGAAGAAAGGCGGACGGAGAGCCGGCTCTTGGCCTCGGTGAGCTTTTTGACCGGAATGGCCGCGAAGATCATCGCAGGGTGCGGGCAAATTCGAGGGTCTCAGCGGCCAGCCTCTCGCGGGCAGCATCATCCGGCATGAGAATGTCGGTGCACAATACCCTCAACCCAAGATCCTCGAGTGCGGGAACCTGCGCCTCGTCAGCGCGGTCGATGACAATTCCATCAATCACATCTGCGTACGCCTGCGCCACGCCGGCCGGGCTTGGCGGTCGCCCGATGACATGCATTAGATGCCCGGCCGGACCGGTCACCGCGTCCACACCAATAATGGGACTGACGGCAACACGAGGCGACTTGGACGCCAGTAATGCCGCTCTCAAACCGGGAAGCGATAAGAGGGGCAGGATGCTGAGCACTGGATTGGAGTTTACGAGAACAATGGTGTCTGCTCCGGCGATGGCTGTGAGCGCCTGCTCGGTTGGCCGGGCGCGCTCGACGCATTGGTAGCGTACGGCTTCCACCGGGTCGCGATACCGCCGCCGCACGAAATAATCCTGAAAATCCAGCCACTCACCGTTTACGAGCAACTGAGTTGCAACGGGATCGTTACTCATGGGCAGTATCTTCGCCCGCACGTCCAGACTACTCGCAAGGTGTTGGGTCACTTCGGTGAGCCTCTGCCCCTTTCGCAGCGCGTCTGTCCGGTACAGGTGGGTCGCAAGATCCCGGTCGCCCACTTGAAACCACGTAGGAACACCGTAGCGGCCCAACATCTGGAGCGCCTGGAAGGTATCACCTTCTACACCCCAACCAACGTCATGCCGCGCCATGCCGCCCAACGTATACGTGACGGTGTCGAGATCGGGGCTGACGTGGAGACCACAAAACTCGAGGTCGTCGGCCGTATTCACGATTACCGAAAGTGAATCCGGAGGGCTCACGCGGTAAAGTCCGAGGATAAGCTTGGAGCCGCCCACTCCTCCGCATAGCGCGGTGATCATCGGAATTCGACCATCTCGTCGAAACCGCGCCGCGCGCGTGCTTTGCCAGGAACAGCGGGATATCCGAGCAAGACAAGCGCCTGGGGCTCGAATATTTCCGGCAGATCGAGCGCCTCCCGCACGACATCCGGACAGTACATCGGTGCGGCCATCCAGCAGGACCCGAGACCACACTCAGCGGCGAGAAGGAAGAGGGTTTGCACAGCTGCGCCCACACTTTGCACGGCCATCTGCCATTCCAGTTGATTGCGGCGAGTATCAGGGTACCCGACCAGTCCATCGGCGACCAGCGAGCACAAAATGACAACCGGCGCCTGGCTTATGCGCTGCATGGACCGATCGGTTTGTCGTTTGATGATTTCCTCGGGAACCCCGTCGGCGCGCAGCTCTTTGCCCAATCGCTCTGCCATGGCTTTGGCCAGACGCTCCTTATCGCTTGGTCCGAACAGCACGGTGAAGCGCCAGGGCTGCGAGTTGTGCGGTGACGGTGCCCACAACGCTTCCCGAAGAAGAAAGTCGATCAGACTTGGCATGACCGGCTCGTCCCGGAAATTTCGGATCGAGCGGCGGGCGCGGACCAGATCTTGCAGTGCGGAGGCGGGGAGCAGTTCAGGGACACGTGTCATGTGTCCCATGCTACATAGTTCGGTCCACCGGCAGAGAAGAGACCGTGGTGCAGACAGCTGACACTCATCGCGTGCTTCTGCGTACGTCGGCTGCAGGGAACGTCGCACGCGCCGCTCCACGTGGCCGAGATGATAATCACCTCGGCTATCATTCTTCACGCGCCGGGCCTACGACGAATTCGGGCTAGAGTTACAGCGCAGCCACGGCGTTGACTCGCTCCGTTCCAGAGAGAATGCGCTGCCAGCGTAGGGTTGGTAGTGCTGCTGCATACACTCTACCGTCGTTGCTAATTGCCAGCAGGTCTTCCCCAACCAGCGCGAAGCGCTCCACCATGCTGCCTGGCCAGGGCAGATCCAGTCCATCGGAAGCCGGCTGCCAATTTTGCCCTCCGTCGCGAGTCTCCTCGATCCTGCCATTCATGCGTGAGATGCTGTCGGCCGGGCTGAGCACCATATGATCGGCGTTGGTAGGATCGACCCAGACAGCGCGGCAGTAGGAGCCGGCATGAGTGACCTCCCAGGTGTCTCCGCCGTCCTGAGAGCGGTAGAGCCCCTCGGCGGTGGCTGCGAAGATCAGATCCACAGAGTCAGCATGTGCTACGACCGAGTGAACATCCGCGTGCACTAGAGATGGCGTCGGAATATCGAAGCGCGGCTCACCGGTGCTACCGCGCGCCAATCGCCAGGTTTCACCTGCATCATCAGACCGGAGCACGCCACCTACTTCGACAGCGGCATAGGCGCGGCGCCCATGGAAGGCAAAGCTCCGTACACACCCGGCCTGGGGCGAATACGGCAAGAACCAGCGGTGCAAGTCGCGAAGCGCCTCGACCTCCGTGCAGCCGCGCCACGACCCAGCTCCATCGTGCGACACGAAAATGCCGGCGGGCTCGGTGCCGGCAAACTCGAGATCGGAGGTATCGGGATGGTATGCCAGCCAGCGCACATGGCGTAGGCTCAGCCCTGTGTCTGCCTCGAACCAAGTACGTCCGCCGTCGTCCGAACGAACGATGCCATCGGTCGTCCCAGCGAGCACGACCCCTTCCCGCGCGACGATACTCGTAACTCTTCGGCCGCCGAGTCCGCGCCACTTCTCCTGCCAGCCATTCTGATCGTGCTCGAAGACGATGCAGCCGTGGTCGGTCGCGGCGCACAGCATGTTCCTGAGTTCCATTCCCACAAGCCTATCACCAGCAGGCCGGCCACCGGCCTACGGTGTCGCACCTACCAGATAATGCGAGAGCTCGCCTCGGTCCAGCCGGAGGCCGCCGCTCTGACGCCGGCTCCTCAAGGTCGAACTGGTCCAGGGGTAGGCCGCGCCGCGCCGTCGCCAGTCCCCGCCCCACGTATCCGTGTCTGCACGAACCGCTCTAGTGTTCTTTCCAGAAAGTTCTGCAGGATCGAGCGAGCAGGCGGTTAGGATATCAGTCAAGAGTCCCGAGCAGCCACCTCTTCGAAGAACGCCGTCGCGTCACTCGCTGACGGAGAGTTGAGGATATTCTCCTGGGCGAACTCCTCTGCTCCCGGGAAGCCGCTCGCGCGAATCTGTTGCGCTGTACTTTGCAGGTCGTACCGGGTCCGCTTGAAGGTCACTGTCGGACCAAGAAGCAGCCAGTACGCGCCGGGTTCTCCCTCGTAGGGCATCCCCACGCTCCCGGCGTTGATCACTCGTTTGCCGTGGACGTGGCGCTCGAACTGCATATGGGTATGACCACAGACGATCACTTCTTGCGCAACGCCGTGGAGCATGTCCCGCATCCGGTGCTCCGGCGTCGCTGAAGTAACAATCTCCTCGTCACTCCGAGGCGAACCGTGACAGAAGAGAACCTGTCCAAGGCTCTCTGTCTCTACTACGGTTTGCTCCCGGAGGTTGGCCAGGAAGTCTCGCTGGGCGCGCGTGATCCGCTGGGCTGTCCACGCGAGGACAGGTGCAAACGGGTTGTCGTCTTGTCCTGGGGCTGGGCGACCGTCGTAATAGGCTACGACCTCCCGGTCGCTGTTGCCCCTGATGAACTGCGCCCGCTGACCCAGTGCCATGAGTCGGTCGAGCGTCTCTCCAGGCATCGGGCCGGAAGCAAGGTCACCGCCGACGACAACTAAGTCGGGGTCGAGCTCGTCGATTTCGGCGAGGGTAGCCTCGAGGGCGCGGACGTTACCGTGGATGTCGTAGATCGCTGCGATCTGCATGGCTATCCCCTCACATCGCTCATCTGCAAATTTAACTGAACAAACCACCAGATGATCAGGCAGGATGCTGTGTGAGAGGACGTAGCCGAGGGCACCCACAAGGGGATGCCCCTACGCCTGGTTGACCGGAAGAGGGAAACAGCTTCCCAGGCGGAGAACGGACTGAAGGCCTCGTCTACGGGCATTGCGTAACGTCTATTAGCCATCCTCTTTGAGCCATCACTAGGGCCGCACGCTATCCCTGAAGCGCGAGCAGGGTGGCTGCAAAGTCACCGCTAGCCGGCAATGTCGATCCATTCTCGTCCAACAAGTTGACCGTCCACCCATCACTGCGCATCTCTAGTGTGGCTCGGTAGTTGCGGCCCAAGTGCAGCAAGGGCAGTTCCAGCGGGCGTTGGCATTCCTGACCGTCGACGACAGTGCGCTGATCGACAAGGGTCGTGCTAGACATTGAATCCCTCCTGGCGGGACAGCGGCAGGAATCGTGCCACGTTTGAGGAGTGAGCGAGAGCTGAGACCGTCCCAAAGGCAGTAAAGTCAGCTGGAGGTAGCTCGGCGCTCCGTCGCCGATGGAGGCAGGCCGGTCTGACCCGTTCAGGGTCGGACTCGGCCGGGGTGGGCTGTACTTGTCGTTGTCGCTCTGGCGCCTGGGGTAGCACCGTCGCTCCTCTCGAACGGGCCGGGCCGGCTGGAAGGGAGGCGCCTGGGCGCGCCCCGGCCGGTTCTCAGCGGGCACCCACGGGGTACCCGGGACTCAGACCCAGAGGGTACCCCACCCGCGGAAGCCCTGAACGGGCCGCTGCGGCCTGCCGTGATCGGTGACGGAGCACCGAGCTACACCCTTTCACGATGACCCGAGCTACGGTGGTGGGGGAGTGCCACCGGTTCCCGTCCCCACTCGCGCATAGACCCTAAAGGAGTGACCACAGTTGGGGAAATGGAAGACTGGGTGAGGAGGACACAACAATGGACCCGCGAGTACAGTCAATGGCGAACGTACTGGTGAACTATTCAGTAGCGGTTCGACAAGGTGATTGGGTTGTGATTCAGTCGCCTATTCTGGGAGAGCCGCTTGCGGATGCATGCGTGCGAGCCACACTCGCGGCCGGCGGCAACCCGCTGGCGATCTTCCTGTCGGGCACGGTACAGGAAACAATGCTGCGCGAGGCGAGCGATACGCAACTCAAATTCATTTCTCCGGCAGTACACGCAATCATCGAGCAGGCAGATGTTAGCATCGGCATTTTGGCACCCTCCAACACGCGCACACTCGCCAGCGTTGATCCGAGCCGCATGGCCATCCAGAGCAAAGCGATGGAACCGCTTCTCGAGACGTATCTGACGCGGGCGGCCAAGGGCGCTTTGCGTTGGACTGCCGCGCAATACCCCACCGAGGCCTCGGCTCAGGATGCAGGCATGTCGCTGAGAGAGTACGAGGATTTCGTCTATAGCGCAGGGTTGCTTGACCAGCCGGATCCCGTGCAGGCCTGGCGTTCTCTTGGAGAGCGCCACCAACGCCTGATCGACTACCTCAAGGACAAGAGCACCATTCAGATCACGGGACCGGGCACCGATCTCAGCCTGTCGGTAGCGGGCCGCACCTGGATAAACGATCGTGGGAAAGAGAATTTTCCGGGTGGCGAGGTGTTTACCGGCCCGGTGGAAGATTCCATCGAGGGCGTCATTGAGTTCACCTATCCCGCGTATCTGCAGGCGCACGAAGTGACAGGGGTGAACTTGGAGTTTGAGCATGGCGTGGTCGTCAATGCCAGAGCTACGAGCGGAGGCGATTTCCTCCAAGAGATGCTGGACATGGACGAAGGTGCACGCCGGCTCGGAGAATTCGCATTCGGAACCAACCCGGGCATTCAAATATTTACCAAGAACACGCTGTTCGACGAGAAGATTGGCGGCACCTTGCATATGGCTCTGGGTCGGGCTTACCCAGGCACTGGAGGTACGAACGTATCGGCGCTGCACTGGGACATGGTCTACAACCTGCGTGAGGGAAGTGAAGTGAGAGTGGACGAAGAGCTCTTCTCAAGAAACGGAGAACTCTGTCTCGAGCTCTGACACGTCTCAAGCTTTTTCCACTCCACCTCCACCTGCGGCCAATCTGAAGCGTGTTGACAAGGATTGGAAGGAAGCCCAAGATGAGTGTATGCGTGAAAGGAGGACATCGATGTTTAGGATTTTGTGGATCATCGCCGCTATCCTGGTCATTTTCTGGATCATTGGATTAGTCGCTCACCTCTTGTCGTGGGCAATTCATGTCATACTCGTGCTGGCCATTATCCTCGTAATCATCGGCTTTCTGACGCGAGACTAGGCTCACAATCCGCAGGACGAATCGGGCACCAACGGAGGTGAAAAGTGTCAATATCCCCGGGCAAAATTGAGGGGCTCAAGGCAGTTTCAGACAGTCGAGGCGTGATCGCAGCAGCGGCCATGGATCAGCGAGGCTCGCTCAAAAAGGCGATCACCAGCGCCGGAGATCGAGAAGCTACCGTCGCGGACATGGAGGAATTCAAAGCTCAAGTGACCGAGGTGCTCACGCAGCATGCCAGCGCTATCCTGCTGGATCCCGAATTCGGCATGCCTGCAGCGAGGCGGCGGGCGCCGGGTGCAGGGCTTCTCCTCGCGTATGAAGAGTCGGGCTACGACAACACACGGCCCGGCCGTCTGCCGGATCTCCTTCCTCTCGAATCGGTCAAGCGCCTGAAGCAGCAGGGCGCCGATGCAATCAAGGTGTTGATCTACTACACGCCATTCGACAAGGGTGAGGTGAACGACGAGAAGCATGCGTTCATCGAGCGCATCGGCGACGAATGTCGTGCTAACGATATTCCGTTCTTTCTGGAGTTCGTCGGCTACGACCCCGAGGGTGGAGACGAGAAGGGCTTGGAGTATGCCAAGCGCAAGCCGAAAGTGGTCATCGGCTCCATGGAAGAGTTTTGCAAGCCACAGTATGGCGTGGACGTTCTCAAGGTTGAAGTCCCCGTCAACATGAAATTCGTGGAGGGCGTGCAGGCGTTCAAGGGTACGGCCGCCTACAACCGCCAACAGGCCATGGACCTCTTTCGTCAGGCTGCAGAGAGCACGGATAAGCCTTTCATTTACCTGAGCGCGGGTGTGAGCAACGACGAGTTCACTGAGACGCTCAAACTCGCCGCCGACGCCGGGGTGCGATTCGCGGGTGTGCTCTGTGGCCGCGCCACCTGGGCGGACGGGATTCCAGTCTACGCAAAACAGGGAGCGCGGGCCTTTCGGCAGTGGCTCGAGACCCAGGGCGTTGAAAACATCGAGGCCGTCAATGAGTGCTTGCGCGCGGCTCAACCCTGGTACAGCTACTACAACGTGTCTTCGCCGGCAGAGTTGACCGGAGAAAAGGCTGAAGTCGGCGCATAGTGTTGATTTTCCTTGACCTGACGCCGATTCTGGAGTGTCCACGAGAAAACCAAAATCCCGGCTCTCGGACTGGAGCCGGGATTTTACTGTCTTTCGCTGTCTTTCATGCGAGGGCGAAGAGCGTTTCCAGACGCTCGGCGGCGCTCCGGCCCATCGTCGGAATGTAGGCCGAGTAGATATCGAGCGTGATCTTGATGGAGGAGTGTCCCATCTGCTCCTGAACCACCTTGGGATGCTCACCCTTGGCGAAGAGCAGCGTGGCATACGTGTGGCGCGTGTTGTGGAGCTTCCGTCGCGCCAGTCCAGCTTTTTCGAGTCCTAAGTGCCAGCGGCTGACAAGCCAGCGGGGGTCGAGGGGCTGACCGCCATCAGTAGTGAACACGTGGCCTCCAACACTGAGGACCTTCCGGCCGGCGAGATGCCGTCGAAGTATCTCGACCGTGGTGGGCGGCAGGTCCACGAGCCGTCCTTTCTTTGACTTCGTGCTCGCCTCTACGATGCCCTGCCCCTTCAGGCGGTATGCGCTGCGCCGAACATTGATCGTCGCCCGGTCGAGGGAAACATCGTCGACTTTTAAGCCGACGAGCTCACCGACCCGGAGACCGGACGTAATCAGCGTCACCCAGATGGGGTGCTCTGGGTCACCAGCTGTTGCATCGAAGAGGCGACGGACCTCTACTTCAGTCAGAGGATGCATTTCCTGATGGCCAGGCCGTGCGGGCTTGGCCTCAGGGAAAGGGTTGATCCGGAGGGCGACGGAGGCATCACGCACCGCCTCTGCAAATGCTGTGTTGAGGTGTGTGTAGGTGGTTTGCAACGTCGTTGCCGCCAGTGGTTTTTGAGGCTCGCCATTCGCTCCGGTCCCGTCTCGCAACGCCTGCCACATCGCCTTGATCTGGTTCTTGGTCAGCTTGTCGATCCTGATGTGTCCGATGTACGGGAGCACCCGCTGGAGCGACATCTCGTAGGAAACGCGGGTGCGCGGTGCGACATCCCGCCCGGCTACCCAGTCAGTCAGATAGCATCGCACTGTTGGGTTCTTGCCCGTGGCGAAGAACCCTTGGTGGCTCTCGGCGATGGTCTCCTTCAGCCAGCGCTTCACCACGGCTTTGTCCATGCTGGACTTGGTCTTCGTCTCCCCATCAACGGTCAGCTGTGCGAAAAATCGGCCGTCGCTCTTCCGCTGGTAAATGCTTCCGGCTCCCTTGTCACGTGCCATGTTTTCCCTCGCTGTTCGCAGTGCCCTAATGGTTGTGTCCGCTATTGCCCTTGCTTCGCATCACTAATACTCGGATGGAAGCAGGAGCGTCGTAACACTCCTGTCCGCTTCCGTGATGATCCAGACCCGACTGTGGCCGGCCATGTAGCTGCTAATGACCCGGAAGCCGTGTCGGATGCTATACGCATTCTCCGCCGCGTCCTCTGCTGGCACCTCGCCCCAGTCACCGCGGACGTGGCGGGACAGCAGCGCCAGCGCATCGGTGCCGGTCTGTGCTAACAGCGAGAGCGCGCCAGGCGTCGCGACAATCTGACCGGGTGAGAAGAGGGCCGCCATTACGCTGCACTCCGGCGCTCGATCTCGTGCTCCAGTTCGGCGATGATCTCGTCCTGATCTGGCGTGAGCGTCCGTACGGTCTCCAGCTCCTCGACCAGGTCAGCCACCGGCCACGAGGCGAAGTCGGTTGGCCCTTCCACCCGTGCCTCGATCCACGTCGCATAGTCCTCGCGGGCATCTTCCATCGTCCAGTACGCTTGCTCAGCTTCCAGTTCCTCTGCCATGAGCCTGATTGTCGGTCCCATCTGTGCCTCCCGAACCTGGAATGCCTTACGCCTCAAGTATACTATAGTCTGCAGCGTTTTGCAACACTTGTCGGCAACGATTTGCAACAATTACCCATAGTCCGCTATTATGCGGCCATGAGCCAGAGCAGCCGTTACCTCACTGTGCACGAGGTTGCCGACGTGATGCGCACCCACCCGGAGACGATCCGCCGCTGGCTACGCCGGGGGTTCTTCCCGAACGCCCTGAAGACCCCATCCGGCCACGACTGGCGCATCCCGGAATCGGACCTCGAGGCCCTCAGACAGGCAACTCCCGGGTCGGGCGGCCGGGCGGCGCTATAAGCACACTCGGCACCGGTGCAGATCAAGCATCTCGCCCGACAGGACAACTTATGAGAATGACGCCTAGCAGGGCTTGCTGATGAACCATCTATTGCTGAGCCGGTTTTCAGGCACAGTCCTCGTGGACCCAGGCTATGGTCCCTCGTATCTGGAGATGCGCTGGCGTCTTCTCTACGAGCTGGTGGTATTGCACCAGGCGTTGACATGGCGCCCGACAGACGGGTGCGTCTTGGAGCGAAACCTGGTCACGCGCCTAGAAGGTGTCCTGGGGGCGGCATTGCCGGCTAATAAGTGGGCGGCGGTCCATACGCTCGCCTCAGTTGACCCTGCAGCCCACCTGGCATTCCGCGAGGCCGTCGAGGGACTGCGCCAGGAGGGCTACCTGGTGATTGTCGAGCCAAGCCCGGATGATCCGGAGGAACTCCGTATTGCTGCAACCCACCAGGCCTACTGCGTCGTCGCCGACTGGCACCATCATTGGCTCACTGAGTTGGAGCGGCGGGCAAAAGAGCCGCCCTGGTGGCGCACTTGGAGCCGTCACCCTCTCATCGTGGGAGTTATCTCTGCAATCACGGCCGCCGTTGTGACCCTCGTCCTCTCCCATTACCTCCTGCACTGAGCGGCGATGAATGCCAGGAGCAAGATAGGAGGCGACACACCGGCGGCAAGGCGCGCAAGTATGGCGGTAGGACCGGGGGGTCCGATACGCTAGGCGCGGCGTGGGCCCTGTGGGCTCAGTCGAAGCCGTCGCCTATAGTCGATTTCAGTGAGCAGCGCGTCGTAATCTAGGCATACATCACGTGCAATTGCACAACCGGGGCAGCATATGGGCCGGCAACTACGAACGTTTGAGGGTGGGAGCGCACAGCCAACCCTTCCATTCGTCCCATCGGCAGACGAGCACCTAGATATACCCGCCCTTGAAACATGGCTCTGGGATGCCGCATGTGCCATTCGAGGGGCACAGGACGCTCCGAAGTTCAAGGACTTCATCCTCCCACTCATCTTTTTCAAGCGGCTCTCCGACGTCTTCGACGATGAGTTCCAGGAGCGGGTGACCGAATTCGGGAACGAAGACCTTGCCCGCGAAGTCATCGAGGCGGATCATACCGACGCGCTCAAGACTGGCCGCCAGTCCATCGTTCGCTTCTACGTCCCGAGGGTCTATTCCTGGCAGTCCATACGCAATCATCCAGCAGATGGAAGCTTGGGCGAGCTCGTGACGGACGCCATGCGTGAGGTTGCACGGCTCAATCCCGACCTCCAGGGAACGCTGGACATCAAGGACTACAACGAACGGCAGAGCGGCCAGCGCACCTTGGATGATGACCGGCTAGGAGCCCTCATCGAAGTCATCAACCGCCATCGGCTGGGGTTGAAGAACACTGAGCCGGACATCATTGGTCGGGCCTATGAGTACTTGCTCCGGAAGTTTGCTGAGGGCCAAGGCCAGAGCGCTGGCGAGTTTTACACGCCGAAGGAAGTTGGTTAGCTCATGGCCGAGCTCATGAATCCGGGCCCCTACAGCACTATCTACGACCCAGCGTGTGGTTCAGGCGGCCTGCTCATCAAGGCACGTCTATTGTTTGAGCAACGCAGTCCTGACCTGAAGAGTAAGGCGCCGAAGCTGTACGGGCAGGAGCTAAATCCCGTTACCTTTGCCATGGCGAAGATGAACATGTTCCTGCACGACTACACCGACTCTTCCTTTGAGCTGGGCGACACATTTCGCAGGCCAGGATTTGCCACTCAGGGCGCGGGGCTGAAGCGGTTCGACTACGTGGTGGCAAATCCCATGTGGAACCAGGACAACTACGACGATTCCTTCTATGACCATGACACCTGGAATCGCTTCGTCTTTGGGACGCCACCGAGGCCCTCCGCTGATTGGGGCTGGGCGGAACACATGCTGGCTTCGCTCAACGAAGATGGCCGCGCTGCCATAGTGCTAGACACCGGCGCTGTGTCGCGTGGGTCCGGGGGCAAGTCGTCCAATAAGGAACGCGATATACGGAAGGCTTTGGTAGAGAACGACTTCATTGAAGGCGTTGTGCTCCTGCCGGAGAACCTGTTCTACAACACAACCGCACCAGGCATCATCTTGCTTCTTCGTCGCAACAAGCCAGCAGAACGGAAGCGACAGATACTTATAGTAAACGCGTCCACATACTTCGTCAAAGAGAAGCCGAAGAACGTACTCTCAGACAAAGGAATTGACGCCGTGGTGCATGTCTACCATAAGTGGGAATCGATGACCCGGTTCAGCCGGGTACTTCATATTGAGGAAGCTCGCGCTACAGACTACAATCTCAGCCCCTCTCAGTACGTCGAAGTGAGTGGTCGCGTCAAACACCGAACACTCGAAGAGATAGCGGATGACTTGCGGGTCGCACGAATAGAGCGTGAACTGGCAGATGGCGAGCTAGACCGGCTTCTGGCACGCCTCCCTCCGTAGGGGATGAAACATGGATGGTACGGCACCGCCCCCCCTTGAGTGGCGACTATCAACGATGGGACACCTTGTTGACGTTAAGGGTGGCAAGCGGCTTCCCAAAGGACATCGTTTTTCGGAGACCCCTACGGACTTTCCCTACATTCGCGTGGTCGACTTCGAGAATCACACCGTCAACCAAACCGCTCTTCAGTACCTGGTGCCTGAAGATCGACAAACGTTGCATCGCTACACCATTAGTTCGGCTGATGTTTACATTTCCATCGCCGGCACTATTGGGCTCGCAGGCACCGTCCCTAACGAACTTAGCGGCGCCAACTTGACCGAAAATGCAGCGCGTTTAATCATACGTAATCCCAATGAGCTCGATGCCAATTTCCTGGTTTTCTACCTCTCGTCAGAGCACGGAAAGGACCACATCAGAGTCAGAACGGCGAAGACCTCTCAGCCAAAGCTGGCACTCGACCGCATAAAGCAGATACCAATTCGGCTGCCTCCAGTCCGGGAACAAAGGGCGATTGTGGGGGCCTTAACGAAGGTTCGCACTGCGACTGAGAGCCGCCGACGTGAGGTGGCACTGGAGCGGGAACGCAAGTCCGCTCTGATGCAGAAGCTCTTTACCTACGGAACACGAGGTGAAGCACGAAAGGTGACGGAGATTGGTGAGATTCCACAGTGTTGGCAGATTCTTCCACTAGGTGAGGTCCTAACGCTTCAACGTGGTTTCGATCTACCAAGCCAGCACCGTGAAGTCGGCAGCGTTCCGATCATATCGTCATCAGGCAGGAGTGGTACGCACTCAATTGCCAAGGTTAAAGCTCCAGGTGTGGTAGTAGGCAGAAGCTCATGGCTTCGTGTTCCAAGATAGTCGCCCGTACACCACCGTCACTGATGTAAATCCGCAAACAGGCGAATACCTCGTACGGGTCCACATCCACCGAGAAGTGTCCGAGATGCTGAGCCTGATTACTGGGGACTTCATCCACAATCTCCGGTCGTCGCTCGATCACATCGTCTATGCGCTGGCGCTGCAGGTCACTTCGAGCCCATCTAGGGATGTTGCCTTCCCTGTTTGCTTCACTGCTACCGGTCGCGGGTCCTTCCAAATGAGCGGGTTGCGGAAAATCGCGGTACTCGATCCCAGGGCTCAGCAGGTGATCGAGGACTTTCAGCCGTACAAGCGAACTGATCCCGCAGACGAGGACGCGCTTTGGATCTTGCACGACCTCTGGAATATCGACAAGCACCGAAGCATCCACCTTATCGGTCCCGCACTGCGACAAATCGGTATGTGGGCTCCCCCAGGCGCTACTGACACGAGCATTCGGAGTGGACCGTTCAATGATGGCGACATAGTGGCGCGTGCCCGTCTGGCCATCCCGGTCGACCCGAAGGCCCACCCCCAGGTAGATATGACCTTTACGATAGCGCTGGATGAGGCTGGACCAGCCCGAGGGAGCCCTCTCCTCGATACTCTGGATACTCTGTACCAATACGTCCGAGACGAAGTGTTCCCCGCGTTCGTACCGCTCTTCCCGTGATATCTGCTTAGTCTTTGACGGGTCGTTCGTCCTCTTGCTTGGAGTCCGCTGACTTTCGCCCTCTCTTTGGCGGCGGTTCGGCTGACCAGATGTCATGAACCGCCTCCTCGAAGGTACGAGGATAGAGCGTGAATTTGTCGGTCCGCCGCTTCTTGCGCTGTGGTGGTTCCTCTGAGTCGGCCATATCTACCCTCTGTCGTAGTACAGTCCCGCGATAATACTAACTTTTCTGTCATACACAGCATTGTATAGACACTCCTGTCTGGTCCGCTAAGGAGATAATCGCGAAACAGGTTGAGGTTCGGGTAGGCAGAATCCCTCGGCGCGAGCATAGAACGCCGTGAGCGCGCTGCTGCCCCACCGTCGCCGGATCAGGAGAAGACCGAGGATCGGTGCGCCCACCGTCCCCACCGGTGTGGGCATGCACTAGGCTGTGTATAACAGGGTCCAGTCGAGTTGACCGCGATCTCCCGCCAATGCTGAATGGCCTGCACGCGGAAGATGTGTTTCCTCAACGTTCCCGATCCTCTCTGCGAGCGCCATGGTAGGGTGTCCCATGGGGAGAAGGGTGGTTCCGGTCGCGCTGATCGCGGCTGTTCTCGCACTCAGTGGCTATGCCACCTATCGCGTTGTGCGTCACTTCTTCTTCCCCCTTCGTGGGCATTCTGTCGCCTGCAATGAACCTCTGCTGTCGCGCTCGATCCCTTCCCATCCCATCGTTGCCTTTGGGGACTCGATCACATGGGGATACCTGGCGACGCACAACTGCATGCCGGTGGACGACCCGCGCGTGCTTCCGCTCATTGATCACCTGCCGAGGCCACACGACACCAGCTACCCTGCTGAGCTCTCCCGTCTGCTGGGTAGGCCTGTGCTCAACTTCGGCCTCAACGGCGAGCGCACCGACGCGGGGCTCAAGCGCTTTCGGAAGATGCTCACCGCTGTACACCCGTCAACCGTCGTCATCCTCGAGGGGGTAAATGATCGGTATCGTTGGGTCCTGCTGAGATGGGGTACTCTATGATCTGAGCACGGACCATGGAGGAGCGGATGCGATGCCAGCACTGCCAGGGAGAAGAGTTCGTCAAGGCCGGCTTCGATCGCTTCCACCGGCAGATGCATCGCTGCACGAGCTGCGGCCGGCGCCAGACCGAGCGCTCCCTGTCAGCCTTCTCTGGCTATCGGTTCCCCGACGAGGTGATTGCTCTCGCTGTCCGCTGGTATCTCCGCTTTCGCTTACCCTACTCTGACGTTGCTGAACTCTTGGCGGAGCGGGGTGTCCACGTCGATCCTTCGACCGTGTTCGACTGGGTCCAACATTTCACTCCGCTCTATCAGGATGCAGGCCGTGCCCACCGCCATCGTGTCGGCCGCTGCTGGTCGATCGACGAGACCTATCTCCGCATTGCTGGTCGCTGGTGTTACGCCTCCCGTGCCATCGATGAGGACGGTCAGGTCATCGATGTCTACGTGAGTCCGCATCGGGATATGGCGGCAGCCCGAGCCTTCCTGACGCGGGCCATGGAAAGCACCGAGGTCACGCCCGACACCGTGACGACCGACAAAGCACCCATCTACCCACCGGCATTCACGGCCGTCCTGCCAAAAGCCGACCATATCACGGGCAAGATCGAGCAACAGCAGATTGAACGGGATCACCAACATCTCAAGGGGCGCACACGGAGCATGCGAGGCTTCGAGACGGTCTCCTGTGCCCAGGTGATCTGCGAAGGACATGGATTGATCCGGAACCTCTCCTGTGGGTTCTATCGCCTGGGCCTTCCCGTGAGCCATCCAGGTGCCGCCCAAACACCTCGGCTCGTTCGAGCCTGGGATGAGCTCACGGTGACGTTGGCAGCAGCATAACTACCTTGTCCCTGTCGTCCGCGAATGTGTCCAGGCACGGGCCCTCAACCTGAACTCAGCACAACCCAACGGCACCAGCTATTACTTCAGGGCGCCACCGAGCAGGCCTGTAACAAGGCGCCTCTGCAGGAAGATAGCGACAATCACCATGGGTGCGATCGAGATCATGGAGATCGCACAGATATTCCACCAGGCTGTGCCCTGCGATCCTTGCTGGATGGCGATCATGATGGGCAGAGTGGTGGCTTTGCTGGACGTGATCACGACGGCGAAGAGGAATTCGTTCCATACGAAGGAAAAGGCGAGCAAGAACGTGGCGATCAACCCGGGCAGAACGAGCGGGAGCGCCACACGGAGGAAGACAGTCAGCCGGCTGGCCCCGTCGATGTAGGCGGCCTCCTCGAGCTCCACCGGCAGCTGTTTGAAATAGCTCTGCATGAACCACGTTGTCAGCGGTATTGAGAAGCCGGTGTAAATGATGGTCATGCCAAGCAGCGTATCGAGCAGGTGCAGGTTCTTGTACAGAATGAAAAAGGCCAGCACGATCACGACCGGCGGCATGATGCGCTGCGAGATGATCCAGAAGGCAATGTCGTTGTTGCGCCAGAAGCCTAGCTTTAGCTGGAATCGGGCGAGACCGTAACCGGCCAGCGAGCCGAAGAAGACGGAGATGACCGTGGCGGAGGTGGCGATGATCAGGCTGTGCTGCAGAGGACCGACCACCGAGTTGGACCCGCCCAGGATCTCATGCCAAGCCTCGGTCGTGGGTTTGAAGTCGACCCACGGAAGGTAGCGGGCGCCATTATAGATGGCGCTGTTGTCCTTGAAGGCCGTGATGATCATCCAATAGATGGGCAACCCGACAAAGAGGGACCATAGCGCGATGGGAATGTAGCGCCATGCCTCTCGTAGTTTCATGCTTCCACCCTACGCAACAGCATACGCGTGATGGCCAGGTATACCAGTGCGGTGACCGTGACAAAGATCAGGAGCGCAAGGGAAATGGTCGACCCGTAGCTCATGTTGAAATTCTGGAAGCCCTGGTAGAAAGCAAAGAGGGTTGTACTGGTCGTGGCCGTACCGGGCCCACCACCGGTGAGCAGGTAGATCTGACCGAAGATAGTGAACGCGTCGATCATGCGGAGGAAGACGGCCATGACCGAGATGGGCGCGAGGATCGGGAAGATGATGTTCCAGATAACACGGAATCCGGACGCTCCGTCCAGCCGGGCCGCTTCTATTGCCTCCTCGGGCATCGCTTGGAGCCCCGCCAGGAGGAGCAGGAACATCAGCGGCGTCCACTCCCAGATGTCCATGAGGAGGACGGAGATGGGGGCTGTGGTCGTGTCCGACAGCCACAGCACCTGGGGTAGGTGAAGTCCGTGCAGGATAGCGTTAACGGGGCCGTCTTGCTCGTCGAAGATCATGCGGAACATGAAGCCGATCGCCACCGGGGCCAGCATCATGGGAATGCAGAACAGGACACGAAAGAACCCCCCTCCGGGTATTTTTCGCCACAGCAAGAGCGCCATCGCGAAGCCGATGAAGAACTCAAGGGTCACTGCCACGACCACGAAGAACACCGTGAACTTCATCGCGTCCCAGAAGCTACTGTCGCTTAGGAGCTGGCTCCAGTTGTCGAGAGTCCGCGCAGTCAGCTGAAGACCGTTGTCCGTGCTGACGTTGCTGAAGCTCATCACCACGGAGAAGATGAGGGGGAAGATGTTCAGCAGCAGGAGCAGGAAGATGGCCGGCAGGACGAACGGCCATCCGCTCCTGTTCGGTCCCAGCCGCGCCCTGGGGCGAGCGGGGCGCGGCGCAGCGCTTACGACGAGTTCTGGACTGGTAACAGAGCTATCCGTTGGAGAGACGTCTGTTGCCAATCTGACCTCCGCGAGACGCCGCGCCGCCGCGAGCGATCCGAGACAATGCTACCCGGTCGCGCCGAGGTTGAGCGAGGCTCGATAGGCTGCTAGCTGCTTGGCGTGGCCCTTCTGATTATTGATCTGGTTCCACTTACCGGCAATCTCGTTGAGAGCGGCCTGCGGGCTGCTCTGTCCCGCCACGGCCTTCCCAATTCCCACCTCGGTGGCATCCTGGAAGGCAGCGGCCCCAGGCATGCGCAAGTCCTGAACCGCGGCCGGATCGAGATCGCTCTTCTTCATGGCGGCCAGATACAGGTCCAGATCCGGCTCCGGGTAGCCCGCTTTCTTCCAGGCCGCGACATTGTTGAAGTGAGAATACCGGTACGGGTTCATGCCGGTGTTGGCGCCTGTAACCATCTTCAGACTGAATGCCGGGCTGGCCATGAAGGAGAGGAGCTTGTACGCCAGCGGGATGTTGTGCGAGGTCTTTGGAATGGTCCCGCACCATCCGCCGAAGGCCAGCCACGCCGGACGGTTGAGCTTCGCCATCGTTTGCCACTTGCCCGTCTTGTAATTCCAGACCCGATGCGTGCCGGGGAGGAGGGCCGTGCCGATCTTGCCGTGGACCTTGGTGCCCTTCTCCAGCTCGCCGATGATCGGCGTGTCGTCCCAGTCGATGCCCAGCACTGCCACTCCGAATTTGAACTGCTGGCGCACCGTGTTGCTATCCCAGTTGATCATGCCGGGAGGCCCATGCTTGACTGTCTCGACGTAGTTCTTCAGGCCCTGCGCGTGGCCGGGGTCGTTGATCAACGGCGTGAGATTTGCGGGATTGAAGAACAAGCCGCCTTTCTGGCCGGGCACATTGGTCCATGCCACGCAGTTGGACATATAGTACCAGAATGCCTGGCCGCCGTGTCTGTATGCCTCAGCCACACCGTAGATCCCGTGCTTGCCGCCGCTAAAGAAGCGGGCGATGTTCATGAAATCGTCCCAGGTCACGGGAGGAGCGAGCGGCTTACCGTACTGCTTCTTGAACTCGTTACTTAGGCTCGTGTTGTTGATGATGTCTCGCCGCCAGTACATGAGCTGGTTGTCACCGTCGAGCGGCATGGCGATTTGCCTCCCTGCCCACTGGCCGTTGCGCTGGTAGATGATGTCATTCCACTTCAGGGAGGCGTCCTTGTGAATCATCGACGTGAGATCGACGACGTAGGGGGCGTAGTCTCCCAGCCAGCTCGAGGGGTTGATAATGGCGTCATAGGCGCCACCACCGGTCGCGAAGTTCGCGATCGTCTTGGTGTAAAGGGCTGAGAAGGGAGTAGTGATCAGGTTTATCTTGGCGCCTGTCAACTTCTTGAAGGGGGCCACTGCGGCTTCCACCGCGCTTGCGAGGGGCGGGCCGGTCTGCGTGGTAACGTTCAGCGTCTCGCCCGCATGCTCATTGGACGCGTAAGTAATGCTCTCTGGATCAAGGAGGGTCAAGCCGGTGCCGGAAGCCATGGCACCCAGACCCAAAGCCGCCATTCTCTCCAGGAATTCGCGCCGTTTCATGGACATGGTCATACACTCCTCTCCACTGTCGCACACGCCTGAACACTGCCGCTCGAACAACGGTGCGATAACTTCCTTTATACAGTATCTCTTAATACGGCGTGGCTGGCGAAGCTATGCGCTTTTCGCAACGCACCTCCCTTGTAGCTATATACTCCTGTCATTATAAGATTGCAACTCGCGAAGGATGCTGCTATTACAGCGGCGCAAGTCCAGACTGTCAACGCGCTCTGCTTGCATTTAATTCAATGAGGAGGCGCTCCGATGCCAGATAGATCCGTATCATGGGGAGGCAGGCGGATCCCCGGTTGGCTGAAATGGTTTCCTCTCATGACAAGATGAGGGGTTAAAGTGGTGAAGTCTGGCTCAGGGATCCGTCGCGATATTCCGATACCTTACTACTACCAGCTCATCCAGCTTCTGGAAGATGAGATTCAGGCCGGTACCTTCTCGAACGAAGTGCCGATACCTTCAGAACACGACCTCTGCGCCACTTACGACGTCAGCCGGACCGTGGTGCGACAGGCGCTCGGTGATCTGGCCTCGAGGGGATTGCTCTATCGGATAAAAGGGAAGGGCACCTTCGTTGCACCGCGCAAGCTGGATGAGAGATTCGTCCAGCGCGCAGACGGCTTTTACCATGACATGACCAGCCGGGGGTTCACGGTCACAACGAGCGTGCTAGAGCAAGCAGTAGTGGTGCCAGCTCCTCATGTTCGGCAGGAGCTAGGATTGCGCGAGCAGGATCGTGTGATAAAGATCGACCGACTGCGCTCAGTCAACGGCAATGTCTTGCTCTTCGTGCAAACCTTCGTTCCCTACGACCTCTGCCCAACGTTGGTAGACACAGACGTCTCTACTGGCTCCCTCTACAGTGCATTGCGCGAGCAGGCAGGACTCACGGTAGCAACGGGCACGCGCAACGTGGAGGCGGTTCTGGCGCTGCCTCCCCTCACTACCCTCCTCGACGTGAGGAAGGGGGCGGCGCTGCTTAAGATCGAGAGCATCAGCTACCTCCCCGACAGACAGCCGTTGGAATACTACGAAGCATGGCACCGCGGAGACCGCAGCAAGATCGAAATCGAGATCGCTGGCGATGTCGCCGCCGCCACTCGGAATGCGCGTCGCCCTGCATGATGCCACGCGGCAAGCGCTGTGCGAGGGACCTGATTGGGCCGTCTGTCAGGCGCAGCTCCAACTGTGCAACTGACTCATAGGCCGTTCCGACGCGCTAAATCACGTAGGAAGGCGGTCCCCTGGTTTACCAGCACGTCCCCGCTCGGTGCCAGGTCACGCCAGACGCAGGTGCCGGCAACCATATCTCCCGATACGTCGACGAAGCTCTCCAGTCCGGCGTATCCCTGGTAGTGGAGGTCTCCGAGCGCTCCGAACAGTTCCTCCCAGTCGACTAGTCCGGTGCCGGGGATGCCACGGTCGTTTTCACACAGGTGGAAGTGGCAGAGCCGCTCTCCCGCGAGGGCCACGGGGCCCTTCCAGTTCTTCTCCTCGATATTCATGTGGTATGTGTCAAGGTGGACTTTGACGTTTGACAGATCGATCATATCGGCGAGACGAGCGGCTTGCTCGCACGTGTTGATGAGTGGGCTTTCGTAGCGGTTGACCGGCTCGATTCCAATGTCGATCCCCTCTTGGGCGGCGTGCTCCGCTACGGTCCGCAAGCACTCGGCGGACCATTTCCACTCGTCACGGGTCGGGCGATGAAGCTGGCGCTTTCCGTGCATCCCGTAGATGACGCCGGAGATTTGCGGAGCACCCATCTCGGCCGTAACGTCAACGCACCGGCGCAGGTAGTCTACCCCCGCCCCGCGCACCGCCGGATCGGGAGAGGTGATATCAGTAGAATCGCTCAGAACGGTGCTCGTGACTACATCCAGCCCTGCGTCATCGAGGCGCGCCCGAACGGGGCCCGGATGCACGTCGTCGATGCCCATCAGGGGGATTTCGATGAAGTCAAGCCCCAGGCCGGCGACACGATCGATGAGCGGTAGCGACTCGTCGCTCCAGTGAGCTGTCCAAGCCATGGCGTGGATTCCCAACTTCATCATGCCCCCCCCACCGTCGGTGAAACTCTGTCGCCCGGTTTTCGCAGGCTCAAGAGCTCGCGCTCCAAACCCAAACCGGGAACAACGCCCGGACGCGTAACGCAGAACGCGCCCCCAAGGTTGGCGAAGCTCGTGGCTTGGTCAATGCTCCATCGCCGTGCCAGAGCAACGGCCAGCGCACCGGTGAAGGCGTCTCCCGCTCCAGTCGTGTCGACCGCAGGTACATGGATGCCAGGAACAGGCCGACCTCCCGCATCGTCGAACACATACGCGCCCGACTCTCCCAGGGTAAGCACGACTATTTCCACCCCGCGTTCCCGCAGGGCACGCGCAGCAGCCTCCGCAGTGAAGCTGTCTTCCGATAGGCCTGCCAGGGCTTGAGCTTCCGCCTCATTCGGCGTGATCACGTCGACCAGAGAGAGGAGACTGTCCGAAACATCGCGGGCGGGAGCCGGATTGAGAATGGTCCGAGCTCCGTGGCGTCGCGCCAGCTCGAGCGCACGTTCGACGACTCTGACGGGGGACTCGAACTGCGCGACGAGCACGTTGGCTTGCGCAATTGCATCCTCAGCCTCGTCAGCATGACGTGCAGTCAACGTGTCGTTCGCGCCGGGGTTGACGATGATTCGGTTCTGGCCTTGCTCGTTAACCATGATGAAGGCCATTCCGCTTGCTCGCTCGGGATCGACGTGGATCCAACGTGGGTTAATCCCTTCGGCCTGCCAGAGCTGGCGAGCTTCGTCGCCGAAGGAATCGGCGCCAACACAAGCCAGCATGTCGACATCGGCGCCCAGTCGTGCCGCCGCGATGGCCTGGTTGGAGCCCTTGCCACCCGGCCCGATTTCCGAGTCGGTGCCGAACACTGTTTCTCCGTCTCGCGGGAAGCGTGGCGCCCGTAGCACAAAGGCGTGCATGTAACTTCCGATGAAGAAGATGCGCGGTCGATCGTCGTTCATCGCTTCCTCATACGCTCGCGGCGCTGGCGATAGGGCTCAGGCATCACGGTTCCCGGTATGGCGAACCACTCGTCGGGAATCGTGCCGCAGACCATGCCGATGTTCCCCCAGGGGTTGAATGCTCCGGTGCGAACGATCACCTTGGCGTTGTGTGCAATCTCGCCGAGCATGCGCTCATTTGGCACAGCTTCCATTTCCGCGCCGGTACCGTCGAATAGCTCGCCCAGACGCTGCAACAGCGGGCGGTTGTGTTCCTGGATGAGATCGGTGTAAAGCACCTTCTCGACGCTCAGCTCCGTCAGGACGAGCTCGAGCACCGTATACAGATCGGGCAGATTCTGGGTGATGGCCAGATCAATGCGCCAGCGGTCCAGAGGGATTGGGAAACCGGCGTCGCAGACCATGAACATGTCGCCATGCCCCATCATGGCGATGGCTTTGCTGAGCTCCGCGTTGAGAATGCGCCCGCGCTTCATACACTGTTCTCCTCTGACGATGAACCAAACGCACCTTCCTCGCAACTGCGGTCACTCCCGACTCTACCTCTGCCTTCGCGATAAGACAAGGGTGGCAGGCACGCACCTGACCATCGTTACCGTCACGTGGCGGCGGAGACGAGGGCAATCGCATGTCGGAGGAGCCCTGGCTGCACATCGGACGGTTACCGCATTTCCAGTGCTAGGCTAATACAGCAGCGGTTCTGCGGAGGCCAGAGAAGAGGAAAGGTCGTGACCAAGGCGCTTGGTATTGATCCAGCAACAGCCCGTGAACCGGGGGAAATCGTATTTAGTCCCGTTCCTCTCAACGTCTATCAGGCGTCCATTGGAGAAGAGCGCCAGCGTGTTGGCGATGAAGCTCTTATCCGCATGCTTCGCGACATGACGCTCCTACGTGAGTTTGAGGTCATGCTGGATCGGATGAAGCGCGGAGACGCGTACGCAGGAGTGCGCTATAACCACCTCGGGCCGGCTCATCTCTCGATCGGCCAGGAGGCGGCAGCGGTTGGTGAGGCGTTTTTCCTTGGGCCTGAGGACCACATCTACGGGAGTCACCGTAGCCACGGCGAGATCATTGCGAAGGGACTCGCCGTCATCGCCGCTTGTAGCGACGGATTCCTTCAGAACACGATGGAGGGCTATCTCAAGGCCGATGCGCTGCGCGTCGTCGAGGACCACCTGCATGCGCCAGATGTTGCGACTCGCGCAGTTCAGTTCCTCTTGTACGGTCTTCTCGCCGAGATCTTCGGCCGCGCGGCGGGGTTCAACCGTGGCATGGGCGGGAGCATGCATGCCTTCTTCCCGCCCTTTGGAGTCTTTCCCAATAATGCCATTGTCGGTGGATCTGCCGACATCGCCGCGGGTGCGGCTCTCTTCAAGAAGCTTCGTCGTGCGCCGGGTATCGTCATCGCCAACATTGGCGACGGATCAACCGGATGCGGGCCTGTATGGGAGGCGATGAACTTTGCGACTATGGGTCAGTTCAACGCTCTGTGGGACCAGGGATATCGGGGAGGCCTGCCCGTTATCTTTGCTTTCGTCGACAACTTCTACGCGATGGGTGGCCAGACGGTGGGCGAGACCATGGGCTACGATCACCTCTCTCGGATCGGAGCGGCGCTCAATGCGCGCAACATGCACGCCGAAACTGTCGACGGCAATAATCCACTCGCCGTGGCCGACGCCATCCGCCGCGTACGCCCGATCCTCGAGTCCGGCGACGGTCCGGTCCTCCTCGACATCCGGTGTTACCGGCAGAGCGGACACTCGGCGAGCGATGCCAGCTCCTACCGCTCCCGGGAGGAGCTTGAGGCCTGGCGGTCTGTGGATCCACTGATCGAGTTTGGTAACAGCCTGGAAGCCGAGGGCGTTCTGAATGCGGGGGTACGCGAGAGCATTGCCACGTGGACCCACGAGCGCGTGGCAGAGGCCTGCCGGCTGGCTACCGACCTGAAGATCTCGCCCCGATTGGACCTCTCGAAAGACCCGGACGCCATCGGCGACCTTATGTTCTCGCACGTCATCCGCGATCTCCCCGCCGACGAGGTAGCCGAGCTCAGTATCCCCCTGGAGAGATCCTCTCGGGTTCGATACATCTCAGGTCTTGCACGCTCGGGTCTCGACGAGAATGGAAATCGCATTTCTGCGACGAAGGCCGTCACTATGCGCGATGCGCTGTTTGAATCCATCGCCCACCACTTTGCGCACGACGATCTGCTCGTCGCCTATGGTGAGGAGAACCGCGACTGGGACGGTGCGTTCGGCGTCTATCGTGGATTGACCGAGCTGCTCCCGTACCATCGTTTCTTCAACACGGCAATCTCAGAGGCGGCGATCGTTGGTACTGCCGTCGGCTATGCCCTCGAGGGTGGGCGCGCACTGGTAGAGCTGATGTACGCCGACTTCATGGGGCGCGCGGGTGACGAGCTCTTCAATCAGCTCTCGAAGTGGCAGGCCATGTCGGGGGGTGTGCTCCGCATGCCTGTCGTGGTGCGTGTCTCAGTTGGAAACAAGTACGGAGCGCAGCACTCGCAAGAATGGACATCCCTTGTCGCCCACATTCCTGGGGTGAAGGTCGTCTTCCCCGTGACGCCGTACGATGCCAAAGGGCTTATGGCCTCCGCCCTCTCAGGAGACGATCCGGTCATCTTCTTCGAGAGCCAGCGACTCTACGACGCCGTCGAGACCTTTCACCAGGGTGGTGTGCCGCCTGAGTACTACCGTGTTCCCATGGGCGAGCCAGATATCAAGAGGCATGGCAAAGATCTGACCATTCTCACGATTGGTGCAACGCTATATCGGGCCATTGATGCAGCCGACCGTCTGGCTTCGCAATTCGGGCTACAGGCAGAGGTGATCGATGCTCGGTCACTTGTGCCGTTTGGTCATGCGCCCGTGCTCGAGTCGGTGAAGAAGACCGGCCGCATTCTGCTGGCATCAGATGCTGTTGAGCGCGGCAGCTACGTGGCCACGCTCGCGGCTGAGATTGGCGAGATGGCCTTCGACGATCTTGATGCCCCGATCTCGATCGTGGGGGCTCGCAACTGGATCAGCCCGCCCACGGAGATGGAGAATGTCTACCTACCTCAGCCGGAGTGGCTGCTGGATGCCATCCACACGCATCTCCTCCCCTTGCCCGGGTACACACCCACGACCGCGGATGTGACGAGAGACCGCGTGCGGAGAGCAAAAAGGGGCGCATAGAATAGGCACCGGTGGCCGTTGGACGGAGTAGTGCTCATCTTTGTGGCAGCGAAAGAAAGAGACGGCATTCCATGACGGTAGCCAGGATGGATCCCTTTGCGATGGCCCTCGAATTCGCGTCGGGGAAACTCGAGCCGGCTACCAGCGCCGTGCAGCGGCACCTTTCGGACATGCGCGGCATGTATTTTGATGTCGCGGCCGAGACAGCTGCCCTTGAAAGCGGCAACCCGCTGATCTATGAAGTTCTCCGGCATGATAGGTCCCCCGTCGCCGGTCAATTGTCCGTCTCCACCACGGTGATTTGGCCGGGAAAGATAGGGGATGAGTACTACATGACGAAGGGCCACTACCATGAGACCGCCCACACTGCGGAGGTTTACATTGGACTCCGTGGCCGTGGGCTGCTCCTCATGCAGGTGGATGATCAATTCCGCATGATCGAGATGCAGCCAGGGGCCATAGCCTACATCCCTCCCGCCTGGGGTCATCGTACGGTAAACGTCGGCACGGAACCCTTCATCTTTCTCGCCGTCTGTCCGGGCGATGCCGGTCACGATTACGCGCCGATCGAGCGCGAAGGGTTCGCCCGCCGCGCGGTCGAGCGGAACGGTCAGCTGGCTGTCGTGCCACTCTAGGCTCATTTTCCGCACCCCTCAGGTTGGGTGGGGAGTGATGGTCGGTTGAAGATAGGCATCAGGCTTGATCAATCCGAGACGATCCAGGATCTGGGCTTGAATGGGACTCAGGGTGGCAGGCG